>Ga0316205_10001411_pt1 | contig 30454 bp, 29 predicted proteins | sample 3monthpyrite_MG_FD_204941 | JGI IMG/M metagenome (GOLD analysis project Ga0316205, IMG submission 204941) | Microbial mat bacterial communities from mineral coupon in-situ incubated in ocean water Damariscotta River, Maine, United States -... | ecosystem: Environmental > Aquatic > Marine >...
TGGCAGGTTGAAAGTATGCACTGGATGCTTGATATGAACTTTAGGGAAGATGAATCGAGGATACGCAAGAAGCAAGGACCACTCGTCTTTAATGTGATGAGAAAAATAGCGATGGCACTATTTAAGCGAGATACAACCAAGTCAGCGAGTATGGCGAGGAAAAAGAAGATGGCAGGACTTGATGATGATTATCGCTCAGTCCTGCTAGAATCAGGGGTTAAAATGCGCTAGCCGTGAGAGTTTGTTTTAAAAGAAAGTGGATTATTTGTAAACATTAAACTAAAAAGTTAGGATTAAAAATAAGCTCGAAAAGTTAGCGCAAAATAGCGGTTTGATAAAATGATGAATGTAAAATTTAAAAACTATATTTTTATCATGAGTTTATTTATATTCTCTAATCCTATGGCTTTTAGCAGCGAAAAGGTCACTTTTAGTAGCCCCTCTTTTGCGCCATTTTATTTTCCTAATGAAAGCAATTTTTGCCAAGGGGTTGCTGTACAAGTTTTCGATGATATTGCGGCACAATTAAATTTACCATATGAATTTGTTTCTTATCCTTATGCCCGAATTTTACATAGTTTAAAAAACAAGCAATTAGACATTGCCTTGATGTTTAAAAATTCTGATTTGCTTAATTATGTTGACTATATCGGGCCGGTATCAAAATCGAAAGTAGTAGTACTAACGCATAATCAACAGCTAATTACTCAATATGCTGATTTATCAAAACTTAACACCATTGCTGTTATTAGAAAGGCTAATTTTGAAGATAAATTTGATAACGATAGCTCACTTAACAAAGTCGCTGTAGAAAGTTATGCTCAAGCGATAATGATGTTTAACTTAGGACGTGTTGATGCCGTTGTAGGCTCGGTTATTGGTTTAGACTATCAATTAAGGGCGCAGCAACTTGATGTAGCGATGTTAAACAACGCTTATGTTCTTGGGGAAAAAGAGTGGTGGCTACATGTTCGCAAAAACTTAACAGCTACTTTAAAAGAGCAGTTATATTCGTCAGTAAAAAGTAACTATCAAACTGATCTAATTTATAAAGCCTATCTGCAATATATTGCGCAATGCTCTGAGACAGCTAAAAACTAGTCATTCATTTAGTGCATAGTTATCTCTATGGATGGAGCGTAGCCATTAAGAAAATTCCATTCACAACAACTCGAAATAGCTCAAAAAATGACCTATACTGATATGGATTTTTATCTAACTTTTTTGAAAAGTACAACTTTAAGTCGAGTAATAAAAATGATCACCGTCGGTTCAATGGTCAATAACATTAACGGTTTTATGCAACTGCAAAAAAGTCAGCAGTCGTTATTTGATGCCTCAGCAAAACTTACCTCCGGCAAACGTATTAATAGCGCTAAAGACGATCCTGCAGGGTTGGCTATTGCCAATTTAATGACTTCTCAGATTCGTGCTAACAATCAAGGCATTCGTAATGCTAATGATGGTATTTCTTTTGCTCAGGTTGCTGATGGCGCACTCGGTGGCGCAAGTGATGTCTTGCAACGTATTCGAGAACTAGCAGTACAGGCTGGTAATGGCACGTTAAGTGATTCTAATCGTAATACTATTCAAAATGAAATTAATCAACTGAGCGAACAGCTCAGTGATATAGGAACAAACACTAAATTCAATGGTATTAATGTTTTTGATAACGCTGACTCAGGCGGACAATCGTTAAATATTCAAGTGGGCTTTAACCAAAGCATTTCTTTAGAATTAGGGAGCTTGTCGACAGGCTCCCTTTCAGGAGGATTAAGTTCAGCATCAGGGCAGTTAAATAGTGGTCGAGTTGATGCTGCAACTTCAGGTGTTGCTAGTGGTAGTGTTAGTATTAATGGCGTTAACCTTGGCGCGTTAACGGCTTCATCTTCAGGGAAAGCTGATGTTAAAGCGGATGTAATTAATCAAGTTTCAGGACAAACAGGTGTTACCGCAACGGCCAGTAATGTTATACAAGGCGGCTCAGTCAATGCCTACCAACCTATTTCTCAAGGCATTAGTGTCACTGTTGATGGCACTACAACAACACTGGGAAGTTCAGCAAATCTTGAGGGTTTTGTTAACGATTTTAATCTTAATGTTGCCGGCGCAGAAGCGAAAATTGACAGCAATGGCGCGTTACAAATATTCAATGATACCGGTAAAGATATCACCTTAAGCGACAATACTGTAGGCGGCTTAGGCAGTTTAGGGCTAAGTAGTGGTACTTTTTCGGGCAGTATTAGTTTATCAAGCAGTGACGGTAGTAATATCAATATAAACACCACAGAAACGGGGAGTTTTAGCGACTTACAAGCCTTTGGTTTTAATCAACAGCAAGGCGCATCTTCACTCACGGGGGGCCAAGTGAGCGGTCAAAATATTAGTGCTAGTGATGGCATTACTATAAATGGTGTCGCCCTAGGTAGTGTTGGCTCTATAGGAGGACAAATTAGCGCTAGTGATATCAGTAGCGCCATAAATGCTATCAGTGATGAAACCGGCGTTACCGCCAGTGCAAGTACTAGTGTTGAGTTGTCTACCGATGTTTCAGCGCTGCAAAATAACAGCTTAACCCTTAATGGTGTGGATGTTTTTAGTAGTTTTACCGGCTCTTCCCTTGATGATGCCATTAATCAAATAAACGCTGCGTCAATTGGCGATATTCAAGCCAGTAGTAATAGTGATGGCGAGTTAGTGTTAAGCTCTAATTCAGGGCAAGATATTAACATAGAGAATGGCGCTACTGCGTTTAGTAAAAACAGCTCATCTATTGCTAATAGCTTTACTCAAAGTGGCGAGTTAAGTTTAAACACGAGTGATGGCAACAATATAACTATTAGCTCAACCGCAGCGATAGGCTCGCAAACCACAGCGTTGAACAAGCTTGGTTTAAGTGATGTTGGTGGCTTTTCATCATCAGTTGGCGGCAATGTTGCTAGCGCCGATAATGCTGGCGATTTAATTGAAAATATTGATAATATTATCAGCCAAATAGATCAAACTCGTAGTAGCTTAGGCGCTACACAGTCGCGCTTTTTATCCACTATTAATAATCTATCGCAATCATCAATTCAATCTCAAAGCGCCCGATCACGCATTGAAGATGCTGACTTTGCGCGCTCAATATCTGAATTTCTACAAGCACGTTTATCACAACAGGCTTCGAGTAGTATTTTTGTCAAAAGCCAACAAGCTGAGCGTGCTTTTATCAGTCAGTTAATTAGTGGTTAGTTGCTAGCTAATCACTCACTAATTTGCAGTGTTTTATAAACCGGTATGATATTGGCTATCTGTAGATTCAGGTACTAAGGCATTGATAATTTTTACTGTGTCATCTTGCTTTGTGTTGCTAACATCTAACAGCTGCTCAAACTGCGTTATTAATTCAGTTTTGCTTGGCAGTGTTTTATCACCGGCACCAACATTGGTTAAATCAATCATAAAACCATCGAATAAATCGCTCAGATCGTCAATGATCTCGGTGTTTAAAAACTGATCTTGATTATAAATGCTGGGATATCCAGCTTTTTGTTTATCAATAGCAAAGTTGTCACCTTTTAAATTAGTGATAGTGGTGGATTTATCACAAGAGAGCATGCAGCCATTATCAATTCTAGGCTTTTCACAACCGACGCTTTGTTGGAAAAAACATTGTCTGCTGGTCATTAACAAAATAGGGTGATAGATACTGTAGAACAGTTTAAAACTTTCAGGCCTAGCAATCGTTCGCATTTGTTGTTTATTGATTTCATTAGAAATAAAAGCACCACTACAATCAAAGTCTTCTTTCAGTGCCATAAGTGCATAAGAGTTAGTGGTGTTTAAAAATGGCCCCGCAATCCATTTTATGCCAAGTCGGTAAGCTTCATATGCAATGCCGGTATTGTTAGTAACAATTAGCTTAGGTTTAACCTGCTGTAAAATATTTAAAGCCACGTCATAATCTTTACCAATTAACACCGCTGGAAACCATGGGGTCAGCCTTGGGTTTTCTTTGAAAAAAGCAACATATTTAGTACAGCCGCGCTTGTAAGCATCGGGTAGTTTAAAATAAATATTAGCATTGGTTTTATCCGCTAATGCAATATCTTCTTGATCACAAATTAACAGTGATAGTTTCGCCGTTTCACCTTTTGCTTTTGGGTGATTCTCAAGTGCAGGCAGACTTACCTCAGGCAATACTGCTTGATTATCATTTAATAATAAAGCGAGTTGCTTTTTCAGTAGTGTTAGTTCTTTAAAAGGGATACTTAGCCCCTTTGTTAAGTTGTTAGTATTAATTTCTTTTAAATCATAACGACTGTTATTAAAGCTTTTAAAGCGCTTTTCAATCACACTATTATCAATGCTTGCTTTATCACTTTGCGCCAATAAATTTGTCGATTGTACGCTAAACTCTTTGTTATCAGTATTCGCTGTTACGGTGAGCGGCTGGTTAATGGCGCCTGAAAAATGCAAGGTGAGTGGCAGTTTTTCAATGTTCAAATGTTTTATTTTATCGTAAACCGTTGCTTTAATCGCTTTGTTTTGCTGATGAAGCTCTTGCTCTACCCCATGAATTTGTACTACCGATATCGCTTGTTCATTACTAGATGAAAAATTAGATGAAAATTTATCAACAGCATGTTTGGTTGAATTATCCCGAGGATTGTCAATAAACATTGACTGATTTAAATCCCCGCGTAAAAAGGCATTAGAAAAGTCGCGATTGAATACTTGGTATAAGCGCTCACCATCTTGGGTTAATTCACCCGTTTCAAATAAACCATCAATTTGTTTGCGAAAACTGTCAACAACGGTATGAACATAGTTTGCGCCTTTGATTCTACCTTCAATTTTAAAAGAATGTACGCCAGCATCAATCAAGGCTGGTAGGTCGAAAAAGGCTGAGTTATCTTTTATGTTTAACGGAAAGTTATTACCTGAAGGCGTAGTTTCGTATTCTTCACGACATGCTTGACTACAGCGCCCTCTATTACCTGAATTGCCGACACTTGCCGAGGTTGAGTAACACAAGCCAGAAAATGCCACACATAATGAGCCATGCACAAATACTTCTACTAAGGTATCGTGCTGTTTTGCGACTTCAGTTATTGTGGTTATTTCTCTTAAATTTAATTCTCTTGATAAATTAACCCGCGAAGCGCCCAATTTTTTCAAGAAGGGCACTTGACCAACATTATGAGTTGTCATTTGTGTTGATGCATGAATATCTAAACTAGGGAAGTGCTTTTTTATCAAGTTAAACATGCCAATGTCTTGCACAATCACGCCGTCCAAGGTGGTATTAACTAATTTACTTAATAATTTGGCGAGGGATTTAAATTCTCGCTCTAAAATAACAATGTTTAAGGTTAGGAAAATTTTACATTGATACTGATGAGCTAAACGAATAATGCCAACTAGCTCATCAAAGGCTATGTTCGATGCTCTGTTGCGGGCGTTAAACGTATCTAAGCCGCAATAAACCGCATCAGCGCCGGCTATAATTGCTGCTTTTATTGCGTCAACATCACCACCGGGGGCTAATAATTCAATGTCAGAGTTTATTTTACAGCCCATTTTTTACAACCTATTTTACAACGAAACGTTAGCGAAACTTAAAAGAGGGGGATTTTACCCGTATAATCAACCAAAGAATAGCGTTAAAATCGGGTGTTAACCGCAATTGCTCACCATTGAAGCGGTTAATTACTTATTTATGAATAGACCATAGAAATTACTTTTTTTAAAATATGCTTAAAAACAATACGCTACCCGTACTTTATTCATTAAGAAATTGCCCATACGCCATGCGCGCTCGCATAGCGATATTTTATGCCCAGCAGAGAGTTATATTACGTGATGTGGTTTTGAGCAATAAACCTAAAGCCATGTTAGCGGCATCGCCAAAAGGCACTGTGCCAGTATTGGTTTTACCTAACAATAAAACAGAAGAAAAATCACAAGTAATTGATGAAAGCTTAGCTGTGATGTTATGGGCACTTACTGAAAACGATCCTGATGATCTATTGCAAAAATATGATCCCGATAACTTAACCGCTATGCTTAAGCTTATTACTACTTTTGATAGCGAATTTAAAACTTGTTTAGAAGCGTATAAGTGCGCCAAGCGTTACCACGAAAATACTATAAAAGCGTGCCGACAAGCTTGTGAAGTTTATATTCAACAACTTGAGCTGCGTTTGTCTCAACACGGTTTTTTGATGTCAGCACAGCCCTCTTTAACTGATATAGCGTTATTGCCGTATATTCGCCAGTTTGCACGGGTAGAGCGCCAATGGTACTTGCAATCACCTTACCCTAAATTAAAACAGTGGCTTAACAATTATTTGCAAAGCCCTATGTTTACGCAAGTGATGGCAAAGAATCCATTGTGGCAAGAAAACAATCAATCGTTGTATTTTGTAGCAACTAAATAATAAACAAATATAAATTTTCAATTAATCAAAGCTTGCCTATACTCAAATCATCAACATAAGAAGACATTTTACTCATTTCAAGCAAGGAAGCATGTACAGTATGGAAAATCAAAATCAGCAACCATCATTAGAAATGTTTCAAGCAGTTATTGATGCACTACCTTTTTGTATTTTCTGGAAGGATATTAATAGTGTTGGTTTGGGCTGTAATAAAGCACTTGCTGAGGTTGCTGGTCTTAGCTCTCCTCAAGAGTATTTTGGTAAAACAGATTATGATTTACCTTGGACAAAAGAAGAAGCAGACTTTTTTCGTGAATGTGATCAAAGGGTTATACAGTCTAACAAAGCTGAACTTAATATTATTGAAAGTCAAAAACAGGCTGATGGCAATGTGGCTTGGTTAGAAACAAGCAAAATCCCCTTGCTTGATAACAACGGAGATGTTGTCGGTATTCTCGGTGCTTTTCATGATATAACGCAGCGGAAAAAAGCGGAAGATGCTAATGTTGCCAATCAAAAGCTAGAAAGTTTAGCTGCTCTGGCTGCAGGGCTTGCTCATGATTTTAATAATATATTATCAATGATATTGGGCTCATCTCAACTTGCAGCGATGAAAATAGAAAAAGGTTGTGATGCTAATGAAATCATAAAATATTTAGATCGCATTGAAAAAGCTACAGAAAGAGCTTCTAAATTAACGGGCAAGTTTATGAGCTATTCTAAGCAAGATGAAGTGACGAAAACTGTGTTTAATAACTCAGAAATGATAGAAGATGTTATTACGTTTATGCAGCCGAGTATCAAATCGCCCATTATGCATAAAACCTCTGATGTAAACTCTATGTTGTATGCCGATGTTAATCAGATCCATCAAGTGCTTAATAATCTCATTATTAATGCGTCACAAGCATCTCTCAACAATGAAACAATTCTAGTTAATGTGAGTGTTGTTAATATTGATCACCTTGAACATTTGAAACTATCTCCTGGATCTTACATTACTATTGCAGTGCAAGATCAAGGAATAGGGATGAGTGAAGCGTGTCAAAAGTCAATATTTACCCCATATTTTACTACTAAAAAGAACGGCAATGGGCTAGGTTTAAGTTCTTGCCGGTCGATTATTGAAAACCATAATGGCACTATTAAAGTAGAATCAAGGGTAGGATATGGCTCTACTTTTACCGTCTATTTACCTGTTCATACTGTTGATAATAAAGTAGTTCACCAACCTTTTACCAATGAAATAAGGGAAGGAAAAAGTAAAATTCTTTATGTAGAAGATGACTTAAACACGCAAGCGTTAATGAGAGAAATGCTGCAAAGTATAGGTTACAGCGTAACGGCTTATTCTTCAGTGGAATCTGCTGTTGAATATATTAGTATGTATCCCGATAGTTTTGATCTAGTGTTAACTGATTATATGCTTGGCGACTACGATACTGGCGGAGATATAATTTTAGATAAAGTTTACAGCGTTCGCTCTGATTGCCCTGTTATTTTGATCACTGGCTATTTCGAATCTTTAAAAACAAAAAAAGAGAGCAATAGTATGTTCTCCTATATTGTGCAAAAGCCGGTGGGTATAGCACAAATCAGTCAAATAATTAATAGCTTTAGTTGATTGAAGGTTAAAACAGTAGCTATTAAATAGTTAGATCACGTTTTTCCAGCAACTAGGTTAAAGTTTTTTAATTCCTACTCAATCCTGCCGCTTGAGGTGATTTGGGTATATAATCGCTTTTAATGATTTTTTGTTATATTGATAAACTAGCCGCGTTATGCACTTATTTGAACAATGTTTCACCTCGTTTAAACAATCAATTCTTGATGTTAGCTTACCTCAACGATTTACTTTTCCCTTTTGTTATCAACCACACCCTCTTTGCTTAGTAGCAGCCGAAGAGTTACAACAACAGTTGCAAAGTAATGCACAGCTTCAACAAGAGTTGAAGGGTTCAGGTAAAATGTTTGGCGTACTTGTAGTTGAAAATAAGCAAGGAGAAATTGGCTATCTTACGGCATTTTCAGGAAAGCTAGCGCTGTCTGGTATCAATATTAACTTTGTACCGCCTATTTTTGATGTTGATAAACAAGGTGAGTTTTTTCGCGCTGAAAGCCTTGTTATAAATCAGCTTAACGCACAAGTTGAAAGCTTATCAGCCAACCCAAAAATAGGGACATACCAAAACAAACTTACCCAACTTATTGCTCAGCAAAACGAAAAGCTTGATCAGTATCGCAACGTGATGGCTATAAATCGACAAACAAGAAAAACCAAACGTAATCAAGCAAAAGCCAATTTAACTAATGACGATTTAGCACAATGCCTGAAGCAATTAGCACAAGAAAGTATTAATGATAAAAATCAGCTGCGTGATTTAAAACAATATTGGACAGACAAAGTTGCTCAAGTACAGCAAAAACTAGCGGTATTAACCGATGGAATAACGGCGATTAAAGCTAAAAGGAAAAAGCTGTCTACACAATTACAAAAAAAACTGTTTAAGCAGTATCGTTTATTAAATAGCGCCGGTGAAGAAAAGGACGTATATGAATTATTTAAAAATACACCCTTTCCCATGCCGCCTGCCGGTACGGGTGATTGTGCTGCGCCAAAACTATTGCAATATGCATTTCAGCATAAAATGAAGCCGTTAGCTATGGCTGAATTTTGGTGGGGGCAAGCACCAAAATCAGCAATACGGCAGCATAAAAAATTTTATGGTGCCTGCTCTGGTAAATGCCAACCTATTTTACCTCATATGCTTGAGGGCATGAATGTTGATGATAACCCTTTACTCACTAACCCTGCTGCGGATAAAACATTAGACATTGTTTATCAAGATGATGCTATTGTAGTGGTAAATAAGCCTAGTGAATTCTTATCAGTGCCGGGGAAAAACATAGCCGACTCTGTTTATGCTCGTATAAAGCAGCAATTTCCCCAAGCAACAGGCTCGCTGATAGTGCACCGCTTAGACATGTCCACCTCTGGATTGATGGTATTAGCGTTAAGTAATCGAGCACAAAAAAGTCTGCAACAGCAATTTATAAACCGTACTATCAAAAAGAGTTATCTTGCTCTGTTAGAAGGTAACCTTGAAAAGGTATTAAAGAAAGGGCAGGGAGAAATTACTTTACCACTGCGAGGCGATCTTGATGATAGGCCTAGGCAGCTAGTTTGTTTTGAGCATGGCAAACCGGCGAAAACACAGTGGCAAGCTATCAATATTATCGACGGTAAAACTAAATTATTTCTTTACCCTGAAACGGGAAGAACCCACCAATTACGTGTGCACTGTGCTCATCCTCAAGGTTTGAATATGCCCATATTAGGTGATGATTTATACGGAAGTTATTTAGTTGATAGCCATAGTGTTGATAGTCACAGCGCTAACTTTGTAGAAACCAAAAACAGCCAGCGCTTACACCTACATGCTCAGCAGTTAACTTTGTGCCACCCCATCACTAAAGAGATAATGACATTTGAGGTTGAGGCTGACTTTTAATCAGCCATCATCAGTAATTAGTCTATTTCATCTTGAAAAATATCTTCAATAGCCATATTAAACAAACGAGCTGCTTTAAATGCTAATGGTAAACTAGGATCAAATTTACCTTTTTCGATGGCATTAATGGTTTGCCTAGAAACATCTAATGCTGAGGCTAGTTGTGCTTGAGTCCAATCACGCTCAGCACGTAATACTTTTAAGCGATTCTTCATTGGAACTTCCTATGACCTGAAATAATGCCAGCCATGTAAGTAAAACACATAATAAAGACTAAATGCGAAATTTCAGGCTGAAAAGTAATGAGTTTAATATCTTCTAATAACTCATAACTTAGCCCAACTACTAAGCCAACGCCTAACGATAAGCCCATGGCATCAAATTGAATTTTTTGCTGCATCTCATCTAAACCACGTAAATAACGTCGGTTGGCTAATAACATACCAAAACCAACGGCAAGACTTACTACAACAGCAATAATGCTCAGCAGAGTATTAAATGCCCAAACATACTTGGGGGCAAAAGCGACTACCATCATAGAAACTACCCAACCAACGGTCCAATTTCTTAAATTTTTATTATTTTTACAATTACGGTTTTTGTATTCATTTGCTGTTTTGTCGACATTAGTCATGAATAAACTCCTTCAGTTATAAGTTTAGTTACTCAGGTATATTTTACTTTATGTAAAGTAAGCTTGACTAATAATGTGGTTGTTTTGGGTTTTTGTGTCAAGTGTATTTTACATAAAGTTTGGTTTTGATTACTTTTTGAAAGCTGGCAGATTTCAATTTAACAACTATAATTAACGGCTAACTGTGGCAACCCAACAAAGGGATTTGTAATGAAGATACTAGTAGTAGATGACATACTTTCAATGCGGCAAGTAATGATGCATATGTTACGTGACTTAGGTCACAATAATTTAGATGAAGCAGTAAATGGCGTGGAAGCGTTAAAAAAATTACGATCGCAAGATTATGATTTATTGATAACCGACTTACATATGCCTAACCTTGATGGCAAACAGCTATTAGAAAAAGTGAGAAGTGATAAAAGGTTAGCCGATTTGCCTGTGTTGATGGTGTCTTGTGAGGATGATAAAAAACAGATCACTGAACTAATAAAAGCAAAAGTGACAGGGTTTATAGTTAAGCCGTTTAATTCAAATATTTTAAGAAAGCATATTGACTGGATTAAAGAAGAAATTCAAATAGTGTAAATTAACAAAATAGCTCACAGTATGAACTAAAAAACCATCTAAAAAGATGGTTTTTTATGTATGTAATGCTGGTGTTTTTTAGTTTTTAATCTTTAATTTCAGCATTGTGATAAACATGTTGCACATCATCACAATCATCTAACATAGCGATGAATTTTTCAAAGTTAGCTAAGTCTTCTTCACCTTCAATATCAATATAAGTTTGTGGAACCCAAGTAATTTCTTCAACTTCTAAGTCAAATTCAGGCATTGAGTTAGCAAACTCTGTTTTGATTTTAAAAAACTCAGTATGTGGCGCATAAACAGTAATAATGCCATCTTCTAACTCAACGTCAGTAACATCAATATCTGCCATCATTAAGTTTTCTAATACGGTTTCGTCATCTTCACCTTTAAAAGCAAAGACTGCCTGATGATCAAACATGTGTGAAACAGTGCCAGAAGAGCCAACTTTTGAATGTGTTTTAGTAAAACATTGACGAACATCTTTAATGGTACGGTTACCATTATCAGTTAGGCAATCAATAATCACCATACAATTACCTGGGCCAAAACCTTCATAACGGGCTTCAACAAAATCTTCACCACCAGCACCTGATGCTTTTTTTATCGCATTTTCAATTACATGTGTAGGTACTTGATCTTTTTTCGCTCTATCAATTAAACCACGTAATGCTAAATTACCTTCAGGATCTACGCCACCATTTTTAGCACAAACGTAAATTGCTTTACCGTACTTTGAATAAACTTTGGTTTTTGCGCCGGCGGTTTTTGCCATGGATAATTTACGGTTTTGGTATGCTCTGCCCATTATTTTGCTTCTCATTTCATCTAATAGCTAATGGGCTAGATTCTATCAGGCTGAATAGGTTGTTGACTAGTGCTTGCGTTGAACTATTAAGATATTTATTAACGCTTATTGTATTCATTGATAATAAACAAAACACTTGCTATGTATGCTGCTATTTTATACATTTAAGTTGTTTGAAGTTGAAAATTAATAATAATATCAAGGAAGTAATCAAATGCAATATGATGAATATAAAGTTATTTATGTTACCGAAGGTGGCTGTGGCACAATTTTACTCGGTTCAAGCGGCTTGCCGCTGAAACGTTTAGAGGCAACATTAAATCAAGAAGCTAGTGATGGTTGGCAGTTGGTCTTTCAAGTGATTGAGCAAAAGCGGTTCTGGTTATTTTGGTCTCGTGAAGCGGTAATTTTAACCCTTGGACGTAATAACGGGTAAGCTAGTCTGTGAAAAATCCACTCAAAATCGCTTTACTAAAAGCCATCCGTCATTATCAAAAAACGGGTGGCTCAGTGAAGCATTTTGCCACGTCTTGTAACTTCAGCCCCACGTGCTCCCATTACACTTATCAAGCTATTGAAAATTTCGGTGTTTTTCAAGGCGTATGCTTAGGCGTTAATCGCATTAGGCGCTGTAATGATGGCGATTGTGTTGTTGTTATCAATGATCCTGTACCGAGCAAAACCTGAAAAATCAGGAAAGATAAAACCAATAAAAATAAAAGGACTTACCTCATGGCATTATTCACACGTGATAAAGAACAGTTACGTTTAGAAGAAAATCAATTACGCGAGCAAATAGCTACGCTTTCAGTAGAGCAAAAAAGACAATACTATGCTCAAGAAGTACGGCTAATTAAAGACCCTGATACTTATGCCGCTTTAAACTGGGCTTTTGTTGCCGGTTTACATCATTTTTATTTAGGTAAATGGTCGCGTTGTTTGATTAATTTAGCGTTAATGACGCTTGGGGTAATTTTTTATTTTCTTGTTGGATTCTCATTGTTAGGCGCAGCGCTAATTGTTTTTGTTTTTGCTATCGAACTGCCCCAACTTTTTAATAGTGAAAATGTCATTCATAATTATAACAACCAGGTGATGAAAAGCTTGTTAGCGCAATTTGATCATCAAAAAGAGTAAAAGAGAGTGAGCAACAATGAAAAAATTAATTTTTTGTTTTGATGGTACTTGCAACTCCCCTGAGGATTCTGACGATTTTTTTGAAGATACCAGTATCAGTAATGTGTTAAAGCTACATGCTTTTTTTGGTGGCAAGCTAAATCCCAATAATGGCAAAAACACTTTGTTAAACGACCAGCATAGTTTTTATTATAGTGGTGTTGGTACGCGAGGAAATTGGCTAAAACGTAAATTTAATGCCATGTTTGCACCTCCTTACGGTGACATGGAAGATATTCTTGATGAAGCACATAGTGACTTAAAAGCAAATTTCAGTGCAGGTGATGACATTTATATTTTTGGCTTTAGTCGCGGCGCAGCTATTGCGCGCATGTTTGCTGCTAATCTACCATTTAACGTTAAATTTTTAGGCGTTTTTGATACTGTTGCTGCAACGCGAGGCTCATTAGATTTAAACCCTGATACTTTTCCTGCTAGCGGTATTGTCTTTGAAAATGGTAGCTTAGGCTCCCACATTGACAAAGCAGTACACTTAGTTTCACTCGATGAAAAGCGCATTTTATTTCAGCCGACGCTCTTTAACCAAGACGAAAGAGTAACTGAAATATGGTTTGCAGGAGTGCACTCAGATATTGGTGGGAGTTATTGGTTTGATGGTTTGTCCGATATCACGTTGCAATATATGCTTGATAGTGTCAGCAATGAATTAACGATAATCAACGTTAAAGATATAGATTATGCCGGCCTTAGTATTAATGGCGCGCAAGATTCTCTTTGTGTTGATGACTTAAATATCAAACCTTTAGTTAATGGTAAACTGCATAGTCAAATTCGTACCAATACTAATTCATCAACTTTAGCGCCTCGATTTGTTAGGGTTAATGTTGACGATGTTAAATCTACCTTTGCACCAATAATTCATCACAGCGTTGTAAAGCGATTTAAGTTAGTTAGTGGTTACCGACCTTATTCGTTAAGAAATGCCCATTTTCGCATTATTAACGAGCAAGGGATTATTGGCGAAGCGCAACAAGGCATTGCGAGCTTAGGTTAAAATTAAAACCTTCACAGTAAAATCAGTTCTCTATCTACAATGTTTTTGCGTATAATAAGCACTTATTTATCTTTGTTTTCGGAACCATCAGTTCATGCATGACCAAGCCACACTTACGAATGAAACCCCTGATATTTCTATTGTTATTGAGTATTTGAAAAAGTTGCAAGATCAAATTTGTCATGCCCTTGAGCAAGCAGACGGTAGTGGGCAATTTATTGAAGACAACTGGCAGCGAAAAGAAGGCGGTGGTGGTCGAACGCGCGTGTTAACCAATGGTACAGTGATAGAGCAGGGAGGTGTTAATTTTTCAGTGGTTTCTGGCGATAAATTACCGCCATCGGCCACAGCGCACAGACCTGAGTTGGCAGGGCGAACTTGGCAAGCTTGTGGAGTATCCTTAGTTATCCATCCTAAAAATCCACATATTCCAACGTCTCATGCCAATGTTCGCTTTTTTATTGCTGAAAAAGCAGGTGAAGATACAGTTTGGTGGTTTGGTGGTGGTTTTGATTTAACGCCATTTTATCCTGTCGATGAAGATGTTTTGCATTGGCATCAAGTAGCCCATGACTTATGCCAGCCCTTTGGCGAGCAAGTTTATGGGGATTATAAAAAATGGTGTGATGAATACTTTTACTTAAAGCACAGAGATGAAACACGCGGTGTTGGTGGTTTGTTTTTTGATGATTTAAATAAATGGGATTTTGAGCAATGTTTTGATTACATTAAAGCCGTCGGACAAGGTTTTATTGATGCTTATGTGCCTATTATTAATCGCCGTAAAAATGATGAATATACCGAGCAACAACGACAATTTCAGCTATACCGTCGAGGACGTTATGTTGAGTTTAACTTAGTGTTCGATCGCGGCACTTTATTTGGTTTACAATCAGGTGGTAGAACTGAATCTATTTTAATGTCGATGCCACCATTGGCGCGTTGGGAATATAATTATCAAGCACAAGAAGATAGTGCAGAAGCAAAGCTTAATCACTATTTAGCACCGCGAGATTGGCTAACTGAACTGTAGCTGTCTAGCTAGCCTTAATAAGCTGAGAATAATAGTTGGCTATAATCGCGAAGCGGTGGTTATAGCCTGTACTATGGACAACATCCTTGACCATCAGAAAAAACGCCAGAAAATTCAATTTCACCCGATAAACGCTTAATAAAATACTCTGGATTTTCCTGAAAAACAGTCATGCAATGAGGACATTTGCAAAAGTTGAACTTATTACCTTGGTAGCTAATTTCTACAGTTTGATTTATCGGTTTTTCTGCCAAGCAGCTGGGACACACAACGAGATCATTAGTTTCTTCAAGTAAGGCTTCAGGTGTTTCTTCGAACATTAGTGCGCACCCTTGGCAACAGAACGAATATTCTTGATCTTGATATTTTAAAGTTACAGCACGCTTTTTAGTAATACCTAACCTTACCAGAGAGCAACCACACGTGGGGCAAATAGGTGTTTTCATTTTTGATGCATCCTCATTTGATTTGATAAACTACAATATAAAAATGACTAATCACGATAAAATTACTCCCAAGTGAATGCAGGATAAATAGGCAGCATTAATGGGCTTGATGATCCTGCTGAAACGTTGCTTTTAGCTTGAGTCATTAAGGTTTGAATATCGTCTTGAATACGATAACGTAAATCATGTACTTGTTGCCATTTATTTGAAAATTCATCGGGTGCTTTTTTGTCATCACTTTCCATATACTGTTTTAACAAGGGTCCAATAACCTGGTAAGCGGCTTTTAATCTAAGCGCTTGCTGCTGTTCAAATTGCTTAATTTCATTTAAATATTTTTTCATTGCAGAATTTTCAGCCGTTTCAAAATGCTTGTTTTCGGCAAACTTAGTAAAATATGCTTCATACTCATTCAATGGTACTTTGGCAGCGTTTAGCCACTTTTGCATACTTGCTCTATTAAGTATTTTTTCTGAATTAGGCTCAATTACCAAAACCGTTGGTGTGCCATAATAAACGGGTAAACCAAACTGTTTGACTAGCTCGAAGCCTTTTTCTAAATAGCCTACATCAACAAATAATACTTGGTAATTATTGGTCAGAATTTTTTGCATTTGCGGTGTAGAAAACTGCTTAGCTAAGCCTTTGCTGTCATGGCACCATTGTGTGCCAAGTACAAATAACGCCTGTTTGTTTTGCGCTTTTGCAGATTTTAGCGTTTGTTCAACTTGGCTAGCAAGCGCTGTGGTAGGGGAAAATATATATTCAGGCAAAACCTTGGTTTCGTTAACTTTGCTGTGATTATTGTCTTTTGTTTGTGCACAAGAAAAAGACAAAAATACGGTGATAATCAAGAAGAGGCTATTTCGTTGTAAACATTTTTTCATCAAATTCTGTAGCATTACATTTTCCGAGACAAAACAAAAAGTAGTGTCGATATAATAATGCCAATTGTTCAAAAAGCGCAACCTATAAAATGGCTAGGTTGCGCAACATCTTTATTGTTTAATACCTTCAATATAAAGGTTTAACTCAACATTGTTCGAGGCAGGGCCAAGATTCATTTTAATAGCATAATCGGTTAACGCGATATTTGTTGTACCACTAAAACCAACACGGTAACCGCCCCAAGGGTCTTTGCCTTCACCGACAGTTTGGGCGTCAATCACTATGTCTTTGCTAACGCCATGTAAAGTTAACGTGCCTGCTATTGCTAACTTACCGTCACCTTTGTCGGTCACTTTTTTACTGATAAATTTTGCCGTAGCGAATGCACTAACATCGAGAAAATCATCACTTCTTAAATGCTTATCACGTTCGCCATGGTTAGAGTTGACACTGCTAGTATCAATATTCACTTCAACTTTTGCGGCTGAAATATTTGATTTGTCATAACTAAAGTTGCCGCTAAATTTATCAAAGCGACCTACTAGCCAGCTATAACCAAGGTGCTGTATTTTAAAGTTAATTGAAGCATGAGCACCTTTGCTGTCAATAACATAATCAGCAGCGTTGGCTGTTGGTAAAAATGAGGCAGCGGCAAGTGCTGATGCAAATACTAGTTTAGTTAACGGTTTGTTCATTTACTTTCTCCATTTGTTGGCGTTTGCCAATCATTCTATTTAAGGTGTTGTCTTTATCAATAAAGTGGTGTTTAAGCGCTGCTAAAGCGTGCAAAACTGATAGTGTAATTAAAAAATAAGCCAGCCATTTGTGAGCAAGCCCAGCTACGTCTTCTTGGTTTTCAATAATAGCGCCAAAAGCGGGTATTGTTATGAGTTCAAAAACTTCAATGGCGCGTCCATCAGCAGTAGAAATTAAATAGCCTGTTATCATAATGGTAAATATCAGTAGGTAGAGCAGCGAGTGGATCACTTTTCCTGCTTTTCTTTCTAACATACTATGGCTGTCTAATTGTTTAGGGGAAACTTGTAGGTAACGCCAAATTACTCGAGCAATCATTACAATGAAAAAAACTAACCCTATGCTTTTATGCAATGCTGGCGCAGTTTTATACCATTGATGATAGTAGGTTAAATCAACCATGTAATAACCCAAGGCAAATAAGCCAAAAATGCTGAGCGCTGATAGCCAGTGAAAAAAGATACTGATATAACCATAACTGGTATTGGTGTTGTTCAAACTTATACTCCGTTTTCTTTTACTCAAAATGTTCTAATCAATGACAGCTAGTATGACCATACTTTACTTAAATTAATATTGAAGCTTTATTTATAACTTGTTAAGTTTTACTTAATTGGATTGTGTAACATAATATGAGTTCTTAACTAAGAAAGAGTAGATAAATGACATTAGAGCAGCTAAAAATGCTAATTAATGTGGCAGAACTTGGCAGTTTGAAAGACGCAAGTGAAGTGCTTTTTAAAACGCCGCCTGCTATTAGCCAAGGTATTAAACAGTTAGAAGCACAATTGGGTTTACAGTTATTTAATCGCCAAGGTTATCGGTTAGTGCTTACCAATAATGGCAAGCAGGTATATCAACACGCACTTAGGTTACTTAATGAAGCTGAGCAAATAAAGCAGCTAGCTTCTTTCTTAACGGTAGGTAACGAAGCGACGGTCACTATTGCTATTGAAGCTTCTTATGACTTAAAAAGAATATTACCTGTGCTTGAAATGACACAAAGTGAGTTTCCCCATACACAAATTATTCTAAGGCAAGAGTATATTAACGGGGCGTTAGAAGCGGTGAAATCTGAGCAAGCTGATCTCGCTTTAACAACAATAAATAACCTAGTGCTACAATCTGGAAAATATGATGCCAATAGGCTTTATCAAGGAAATTTATGTAATGTTGCCGCACCAAAATTTATGCACAGACACCCTAAATTAACGTTAGTGACAGAGCTTAAAAATGAGTACCAAATTGTGGTGCAAGACTCAGGTCAAAGTAGCCAAGGAATTAGTTACAGTGTGCAAACTGGGCAGCGCTGTTGGTATGTAAATGATTTTAGCACCAAAAAAACGCTAATACTGAGTGGAATAGGTTGGGGGCGCTTACCCGATTACATGATCCAAGCTGAACTTGACGCTAAAACACTTATTGCCATCAGCTTGGACGATTTTGACACCTATGTTGCGCTAAACTATCAGGCAATTAAATTAAAGTCTCGACTGCTGGGACCTGTGGCAACAAAATTGTGGCAGAATTTAGAAACATTGCATTCATCAATTTAGCTATGTAAAGCGGTTTTAAGCTTGCTTTTTACTAGTTTGAGATAGAGCTTGTTCAAAGGTTGATTGCAGTAACGCAATTTTTTGCTGATGTTCTTTTTGCTCTACAGCTAGTTTTTTCTTGGCGATTAATAATTCGTTGGTAAGATTTAAGGCGGTCATTAATAACGCTTGCTCGGGGTTGGCAATAGACTTGCTATTACTTACTGTTGTTAGTCTTTTGCTTAGCTCTGCCGCAGCACCTAATAAAGCACTTTCTTGTCCGATAGGGCAAGCAACTTTAAGTTTACGGTCAATAACATTGATTTCAACGGTTCGTTGAGTCATTTGCAGAAAAATTCCAAGCGTAATTAATAATATACAGTAATTAATTGCACTATAACTGTGCTGATATATTGTTGCAAGCAAATGGCAATTTTTCTCATGCCTTTTAACGGCGGCAATGTTAGGATAACGCCATTAGTTTTCTTTATATGACGCGTGACTTATGACTCAAAGTTCAACCCCAAGCTCTTCATCAAGTAATAAACTAGATTTTGCTAGTGCCCAAGCTGTTATTACTACCGAGAATATTAAAGCACATGCCAGTGAGTTTCATGGTGTGTTAAGCGGTTTAATTTGTGCGGGTTTTTCTTTTGAAGATCAAACTTATTTAGCCATATTAAATGATTTATTCAACAATGGTGAAGGCTTGCCAACCAATGTTAAATCAACAGTAAAGCAAATGTTTAGTGAACTTTGGAGTGATATTCTCGATGACAGCTACACTTTTCAATTAATGTTACCAGATGATGATGATTCATTAGTTGAACGAGGCCATGCGTTAGGTGCTTGGGTGCAAGGTTTCAACTTAGGTTTTGGTTTACAACAAAAAGATAGCCCAGTTACCTCGGCAGAAGTAAAAGAAGTGCTGACAGACTTTGCTGAAATCGCCAATATCTCTGATGACATGGAAGAAGATGAAGACAGTGAACAAGCTTACTTTGAAATTAGCGAGTATGTACGTATTTCGGCATTATTATGTTTTAGTGAGTTAGGTACGCTACCGACAAAAACGGGTAGTAATGGTAAAAATAACAACACTATTCACTAGAGATTATAAATGAACAATAAAAATCTACCGGGTTTAGCTAAACTTCCAATAAGCGAGTTTACCGCGCACCGTAAAAACTTCTTTGCCCAAATGGATGATAACAGCGTTGCTTTTTTTAGCGCAGCAAGTGAAGTAACCCGAAGTAATGATACTGAATACACCTTTTGCCAAGACAAAAACTTCTTTTATTTAACAGGGTTTAACGAGCCTGATGCTGTGTTGGTACTGATAAAAAAAGCCGGTAAAGGGCAAACCGTGTTATTTTCACTGCCCAAAGATAAAAGTCATGAGATTTGGCATGGTCGAAGAATTGGCCAAGAAAAAGCCTGCCAAGAGTATGATTTTGATCAATGTTTCACTTTGAGTGAAAAAAACGATTTAGTTGCGCAATACTTAAATGGCATTACTCAGATTTATTTTACTTTTGATAATGAGCAAGTTTGCTCACAAGTTTTTGCTCATCTAGCTCAAGTACGCGCCAGCATTCGTCAAGGCGTTAAAGTGCCAACTCAGTTAATTGATGCTAGCCCTATAATTAACGATTTACGTTTAATTAAAAGTAGTGATGAAATTGCGTTAATGCGCCAAGTGAATTTCATTTCAGGCTTAGCGCACCAAAGAGCGATGCAAAAAACCAAAGCGGGCTTGTTTGAATATCAAATTGAAAATGAAATATTACACGAATTTACTCGCCATGGGGCTCGTTATGCGGCTTATGCAACCATAGTTGCTGGTGGTGATAATGCGAATATATTGCACTACACCAACAATGAACAATTGCTTAATAACAATGACTTACTACTTATTGATGCCGGCGGTGAGCTCTCAGGTTATGCTGCCGATATCACCCGCACTTTCCCAATTAATGGTCAGTTTTCTGAACCTCAAAAAGCGTTATACCAACTGGTACTCGATGCAAAAACTAAAGTGATTTCAGCAATAAAACCCGGTGTTACCTTTGCTAAACTTAATCAAATAGCCAACGAACATCTTACTCAAGGTTTATTAGATTTAGATATACTATCAGGCAATTTAGCTGATTTGCTCAAAGAAAAAGCCTGCAAAAAGTACTTTATTCATGGGTTAGGTCACTGGCTTGGGTTAGATGTACACGATGTGGGCGATTATCATATTAACGATAAAAAAGAGCAGTGCCGTGCATTTGTTTCTGGCATGGTGTTAACCATTGAACCGGGTTTGTATATGCCTCTTGATGATATGGGAATTGCCGAGCAATGGCGCGGTATTGGCATTCGCATTGAAGATAATATTGTGGTTAACGATAAGGGTTGTGAAAACTTAACCGCAAACTGCCCAGAAACCATTGCAGATATTGAAGCTTTAATGAAAAAATAATGCCATGAATAAAAACAAAACAAATTTCGATGTGATTATTTCTGGCGGCGGTCTATCTGGCTGCTTAATGGCATTAAGCTTAGCTAAGTTAACTAAACTTAATGGCGACCTGTTGTCTATTGCACTCGTAGAGCCTAACGTAGTTGAAACAAATAAAGTTTCACCGAAAAATGAAGTTACGCCCTTATTTGATGACCGCGTGTTAGCACTCTCCCATGGTAGTGCTGCTTATTTGGCTGATGTTGGTGTTTGGCAACATTTACTTAATGAAGCGTGTGCTATTGAAAAAATTGATATTTCAGATCGTGGACATTATGGAAAAGCGCGTTTAGAAGCACAAGACCATGGTGTTTCGGCGTTAGGTTACGTGATTGAAATGGCGCTTATTGGCAAAGGGCTATTAAACGAATTATCAACCCACAGTAATATTTGTTGGCATAACCCAGATAGTATTGATGATATAAATTGGCAACCAGCTGACGACGTAAACAAGGTCAGTATTACACTAAGGTCAGGGCAAACCTTAAAAACTAGCTTATTACTTGGTTGTGACGGGGCTAATTCTCCTTGTCGTAAGTTGGCGGGTATCAAAGTAGATCATAGTGATTATCAACAAGTTGCCTTAATTGCCAATGTTGCTACTGAACATTCACACCATAACAAAGCGTTTGAACGATTCACTGAATTTGGCCCCATTGCTATGTTACCCCTTTCCGCTCTAAAAGGCGGATTAAGAGTAGAAAAAAATAAGCAAAGCCGTTGTTCTCTCGTATGGACTATGACACCAACGCAAAGTGAAGAAATACTTGCCTTAAACGATAAAGACTTTAGCAAACAACTTGAACTTGTTTTTGGTAGTTGGCTTGGCGCAATCACTCAAGTAGGCAAGCGTGATGTCTACCCTTTAGTGCTACTACAAGCCGAGCAACAAACTTATCACCGTATGGCGCTAATAGGTAATGCCTCACATACTATTCATCCTATTGCCGGGCAGGGCTTTAATCTAGGCTTACGTGATGTACAGTTAATGGCTGAATTACTTGAGCAAAGCTTGAAAACTAATAATGATATTGGCAGTTTTGCTTTGCTTAATAGCTATGCCAAGCAGAGAAGGCAAGATCAAAACCAAGTGATTGCATTAACAGATTCCCTAGTAACCTTATTTGCTAATGATTTACCGCCTTTAATTGCCGGCAGAAATATTGGTCTGAAAGTGATGAATTATGTTACGCCACTTAAGAACACCCTCGTTAACAAACTGATGGGTTATTAAGAAAACTTACTTTTAAGTTTCTTATTTAGGCTCTTTATTTTAGACTTTTTTATTTAGGCTCCATACTTTAGAAAAGGGCAGAGAAAACAATGCAAAAATTTGATCTATTAATTGTTGGTGCGGGCATGGTTGGTTTAACCCTAGCACTGGCTTTGAGAAAAAGTACCAATTTGACTATTGCCATTGCCGATACTCAGCCAATAGCTGATTCAACTAACACACCCGCAGTACGTGTTAGCGCGATTAATGTTGCCAGTAAAACTATGTTTGAACAGCTAGATGTTTGGCAAGACATTGAAAATAAACGCTTACAATCTTATCAAAATATGCATATTTGGGATAAAGCTGGCATAGGCAAGCTAGACTTCTCAGTGAATGATTTAGCGAATTTCCCAAAAAATGAACATTTAGGCTGGATTATAGAAAACAATGTTATTCGTACTGCGCTATGGAAAAAAGCTGAACAAGACGAAGGCATTAGCTTTTTCACTCAAAGTAAACTTGCAACAATTGCCGTGGGTGAAAGTGAAGTTTTTGCCAGTTTTGAAGCACAGACACAAACTTCAACCAACAGCATGCCAACGCCAATAATCGCTAAATTAGTGGTTGGCGCTGATGGTGCTAATTCTTGGTTGCGTAAGCAAATGGATATGGCAATGATCAGCCGTGATTATGATCACCATGCCCTTGTTGCTACGGTAAAATGTCCACAAGGTCATAAAAATACTGCTTGGCAAGTGTTTTTACCAACTGGCCCTTTAGCCTTTTTACCACTTTACCCTCAAAGCAGTGATGTGTGCTCTATTGTTTACTCAACTTCACCCGAAGAAGCAAAACGTTTAACAGCACTTTCATCACAAGACTTTGCTAAAGAATTAACCGCAGCAAGTGATGGTAAACTAGGCGCTATAGAGCTGTTAAGCGAGCGATATACTCACCCGCTAACCATGCGTTTAGCACAAGACTTTGTTAAAGACCGCATGGTGTTAATTGGTGACGCTGCCCATACTATTCATCCCCTTGCTGGTCAGGGCGTTAATTTGGGCTTACTTGATGCGGCCGCGCTTGCACAAAGTTTATCAAGTCTATCCTCAGAGCAAGATTTAGCGGATCAAAAAGTATTAAAAGCCTATGCCCGTTATCGAAAATCAGAAGCAGTCGAAATGATTGCTGCCATGGAAGCAATTAAACAAACCTTTAGCGTGCAACAAAGCGGCTTTAAATTATTACGTGGTCTTGGCATGGACTTGCTTAATAATATTAAACCGGCAAAAAAACTAATGATTGAACAAGCACTTGGTTTAAAAAGTGACTTGCCAAATTTTGCCTTAAAACAGCCAGATTAATTATATTTTTAAATACTTTTAATTGATAGTTTGAGTGAAATAATCATCAAGCGATATAGAAGAATGTCTTGTTTCAGGTGTTTCTCCAAGGTTTGAACCAGACTTTTGACCAAAGTATAACCTTTCACTATTAATATAAATTAAGGTGTAATTCGGGGGAAGATCTCGATTACCTGTATTATAAGTAAAAGTTTCATTTAGACCGTTAGCTTCGATACTTTCTTCACTTATTATTTTACCTGTAATATCCAATTTCGAAATGTCCAGAGCATCCCATATCATTGAATCACATTTTGTATCAGTGGGATGGAAATACTCTGTTCGATAAGTAGATTTTAGTGATGAATCTATACTTAGCTTGATTTTGACGTTCCATGCCTCTTTTAACTCGTCACTTGAGAATTTATTGTAAGGTGAACATTCTTTTTCCCAAGATGTATTAGATAATTTTGCTTTTAAGTCACTTTTTGATGTTTCAGTAGTTACATCACCTTTAGAACCACCACAAGAAAACAAGACCATTGACAACAGGGCGATAGTAATCACTTTCTTTTTCATTTGCACTCCATGCTCAGATAAAATCCTAACACCTCAAGAAGAGGCTGATAACAGTTTACTAAAATGTTTTGCGAAACGAAACCGACTAAACTGCTAACAGTTAAAAATTTTTTACTGTTAAATAAGTGTACATTTAAAGGTTTTTATTTTCAAATAAATATTAAAATTGAATTTAATTCTGTAAATTATTTCATCTCTGTTTTAAATTTTAATTGGGTTTGGTTTTTTGTTGAAAAGACGGAAGTCAGCGTCTATAATTGCCGCAATTATTTAACACCTGTAATTCTTGAGGTAGATACTATGACTAACAAAACTGTACTACATGCAAAACACTTAGCTGCTGGCGCTAAAATGGTTGATTTTCACGGTTGGGAAATGCCGATCAATTATGGCTCTCAAATAGAAGAGCATAATGCTGTGCGTCAAAATGCAGGTATGTTTGACGTATCTCATATGACTATTGTTGATGTTCAAGGTGTTGATGCTAAAGCATTCTTACGTCGCTTAGTGATTAATGATGTGGCTAAATTAACCGTTGCAGGTAAAGCGCTATACACAGGCATGCTGAACGAAGCAGGCGGCGTGATTGATGATTTAATTATCTATTTCTTTAGCGACACGAACTACCGTTTAGTGGTTAATTCAGCAACACGTGAAAAAGATCTTGCTTGGATGACCAAACAATCGACAGGTTTCGATATTACCATCACTGAACGTCCTGAATTTGGTATGATTGCGGTACAAGGCCCTGAAGCTAAAGCTAAAGTTGCTAACTTATTAACACCAGCACAAATTGTTGCTGTTGAAGGCATGAAGCCGTTTTTTGGTGTACAAGTTGGTGATTTATTTATCGCGACTACGGGCTATACCGGTGAAGAAGGTTACGAAATTATTGTACCTGATAGTGCAGCAGAAGATTTCTGGCAAAAATTGATTGATGCAGGCGTTGTACCTTGTGGTTTAGGCGCACGTGATACCTTACGTTTAGAAGCCGGCATGAACCTTTACGGTTTAGATATGGATGAAACTGTATCTCCACTTGCCGCCAACATGGCATGGACTATTAGCTGGGAGCCAACAGAGCGTAATTTTATTGGTCGTGATGTACTAACCGCACAAAAAGCGGCGGGTGATCAACCTAAATTGGTTGGTTTAGTACTTGAAGAAAAAGGCGTGTTACGTACACATCAAGTGGTTAAAACTGAATTTGGTGATGGAGAAATTACTTCCGGTACTTTCTCACCAACCTTAGGTCATAGTGTAGCTTTAGCACGTGTACCACGTAGCGTAAAAGTTGGCGATACCGTTGAGGTTGAAATGCGTAAAAAACTTGTTAAAGTACAAGTGACTAAGCCAAGCTTTGTTCGTAACGGCGTTAAAGTTTTTTAATGGAAAAACTAAATAGATGTTCTATACTCGAGAGAATTAAATGAGCAGCTAAACTAATAAACTTACTAATAAATGATATTTAAGATTTAACCAATAGGAAAAATAAAAATGAGTAACATTCCTTCAGAATTAAAGTATGCATCTTCTCATGAATGGGTACGCAACGAAGGTGACGGTATTGTCACTGTTGGCATCACAGAGCACGCACAAGATCTTTTAGGTGACATGGTATTTGTTGAGTTACCCGATGTTGGCGATGAAGTTAGCACAGGTGACGATATTTGTGTTGCTGAATCAGTAAAAGCGGCCTCAGACATCTACGCACCTATTAGTGGCTCTGTTATTGAAGTTAATGAAGAGCTTGAAGACTCACCAGAATTAGTAAACTCTGATGCTTTTGGTGATGGTTGGTTATTTAAAATCAAAATGGATGATGCGGGTGAGTTAGAAAACTTACTTGACGCTGAAGGCTACGCTAACTCTATTGAAGAATAAATAACCCTAGGCGAGAATTTATTCTCGCTTTTTATAACGATTACTTCTAGAAAACCGTAAACGTTATATTTTTTGTAAAAGTATTATTGCCTTAACCAAAGCTCTGATTTTCTCAGAGCTTTATTTTTATCAGTAAATAATTATTTAAGTGAACTGTTATGACTGCTCAATCAACTGTTAACTCACTCGCCCCTTTGTCATTAGCACAACTAGAACAAACTCAAGATTTTATTCGTCGACATATTGGCCCAAGTGCATCACAAACCCAAACTATGCTTAATGATATTGGCGCAGAATCTGTTGATGCGTTAATTGATGAAATAGTGCCAAACGATATTCGTTTATCAGCGTTACCGGCTATTGGAGAAAGTAAAACAGAAGTTCAAGCTTTGGCAGATTTAAAAGCGGTCGCTAGCTTAAATAAAGTCAATACAAGTTATATCGGTTTAGGTTATTTTGGTACATTAACGCCTAATGTTATTACCCGTAATGTTTTAGAAAATCCCGGCTGGTACACTGCTTATACGCCATATCAGCCAGAAATAGCACAAGGTCGTTTAGAATCGTTACTTAATTATCAGCAAATGTGTATTGATCTTACGGGATTACCTCTTGCCAGCGCATCATTATTAGATGAAGCAACGGCTGCTGCTGAAGCGATGGCGCTGGCTAAACGAGTTTCTAAAAATAAAAAATCAAACCTATTTTTTATCTCAAGCGATGTTTACCCACAAACAATTGACGTTGTTAAACAACGAGCTGATATGTTTGGCTTTGATGTGGTTATCGCCCCCGCTGCTGAGGCGGCTGAACACGATATTTTTGGCGCACTTATTCAATACCCAAGTGCAACAGGTGAAGTATCAGACATTAGTGAATTAATAGAAAAGATTCATGCGAAAAAAGGTATTGTTGCCGTTGCCGCAGACATCATGAGCTTAGTGTTATTAAAAGCGCCGGGCGAATTAGGCGCAGATGCAGTTATCGGTTCAAGTCAACGCTTTGGTGTACCTATGGGTTACGGCGGACCTCATGCGGCATTTTTCACAACCAGCGACAAATACAAACGCTCATTACCGGGCAGAATTATCGGAGTTTCTAAAGACACCCGTGGTAACAATGCATTACGTATGGCAATGCAAACACGTGAGCAACATATTCGCCGCGAAAAAGCCAACTCAAACATTTGTACCGCGCAAGTATTATTAGCCAATATGGCGGCATTTTATGCGGTTTATCATGGTCCACAAGGGTTAAAAACTATTGCCTCTCGTATTCACCGTTTTGCTGATATTTTAGCCACAGGTACTAGAGTAAAAGGTTTATCACCGGTTCATGACAGCTATTTTGATACTTTAACTTTTAATGTTACTAATAAAGCCGAAGTGGTTGAACGTGCATTAATTTCAGGCGTTAATTTACGCACTGACGTAGCAGGTCAAGTCAGTATTTCACTTGATGAAACCACAACCCGTGCTGATGTTGCGCAATTATTCACTATTTTATTAGGCGCTGATCACGGTTTAGATGTTGCAGGGCTTGATGCGCAAATTATCACTCAAGGTTCAACATCAATTCCACAATCGCTTGTACGTGAATCTGAAATTTTAACGCATCCAGTATTTAACTCGTATCACAGCGAAACTGAAATGCTACGTTACATCAAGCGTCTTGAAAACAAAGATTTAGCATTGAACCATTCTATGATTTCACTTGGTTCTTGTACCATGAAACTCAATGCAACTGCGCAAATGATGCCCGTAAGCTGGCCTGAATTTGCTAATATGCATCCTTTCGCACCTGTTGATCAAGCACAAGGTTACAAGAAAATGATTGACGAGCTAGCCGACTGGTTAGTTGAATTAACGGGTTATGACAAAATTTCAATGCAACCTAACTCAGGTGCTCAAGGCGAGTATGCGGGTCTTATTGCTATTCATAAATATCATGAAAGCCGAGGAGACAGTCATCGTAACATTTGTTTAATTCCAGCTTCTGCGCACGGTACAAACCCAGCATCAGCTCAAATGGTTGGTATGAAAGTTGTGGTAGTTGCTTGTGACAAACAAGGCAACGTTGATATGGATGACTTAAAAGCGAAAGCAACTGAGTTAAGCGAAAATCTCGCCTGTATCATGATCACTTACCCGTCAACACATGGTGTATACGAAACCACTATCGCTGAAATCTGCAACATCATTCATGACAATGGCGGTCAAGTTTACCTTGATGGTGCAAACATGAATGCACAAGTAGGAATTACTTCTCCGGGCTTTATTGGCGCAGATGTATCACACCTTAACTTGCACAAAACTTTTGCTATTCCACATGGCGGTGGCGGCCCTGGTATGGGACCTATTGGTGTTAAAGCACACCTTAGCCCATTTTTACCTGATCATGCACTTGTCAACATTGAAGAAGCTAACCAAGGCAATGGCGCCGTTTCTGCGGCACCGTTTGGTAGCGCCGGTATTTTATGTATATCTTACCTCTACATCGCTCTATTAGGTAAAGAAGGTGTAACCGCGGCAAGTAAGTATGCAATCACCAATGCAAACTACTTAGCGACTAAATTAAGCCAGCATTACCCAATTTTATACACAGATCCAAACGGACGTGTAGCCCATGAATGTATTGTTGATTTACGTCCAATTAAAGAAGCCTGTGGCGTTACAGAAATGGATATAGCCAAGCGATTAATTGATTACGGTTTCCATTCACCTACTATGTCATTCCCTGTAGCAGGTACATTAATGATTGAGCCTACTGAGTCAGAATCTAAAGTAGAGTTAGACCGGTTTGTAGAAGCTATGGTTTGCATTCGTGATGAAGTGCGTAAAGTAGAATCAGGTGAATGGACTTTAGAAAACAATCCGTTACATCATGCACCACATACCTTAGCGGATATTACTGATGCTAACTGGAATAGAGCCTACAGCATTAGCGACGCAGTATTTCCTGTAGCCAGTGTTAAAATTGATAAATTCTGGCCAACAGTAAATCGTATTGATGATGTTTATGGCGATAGAAACTTAGTTTGTTCTTGTCCTCCAATTGAAAGCTATACTGACTAGTTTTTGGTTTTGTTGTCACTTTCGAATAAAGTTTGAAACAACAAAAACAAGTTTGAAAATTTAATAAAGTTTGAAAGTAGAAATAGTCAAAGGCGAGCTAACTAGCTCGCCTTTCTTATTTCGAATAGTAGATTTAGTTAGTTAGGTCGACAATTTTCCAACCAGCGTAATCAGTTTTATTAATATGTTCTTCTGGAAATCTAGATTTATCCATAGCCACACAAAGCAAATACTTCGGTCTTGAAAATGCTACGTATAGCTGTTTCATAAATTTCGGTTTTCGTACACCATTCGGTCTGTTGGTGTTTTCTCCTAAAATATAATTAATTAATTGAGATACATCGAAATCATGATTTTTAGTCTCTAATACTAATGTGGCTGCGTGTGTTTCGCCCTTCACTGAGTGAATTGTTGCTACTTCATTTTTAATTATCCGACCGTTGATCTCTGTGATAGTAACGTTTGGGTTTATGCAATTTTCATTTGGTGTAAGAGTATTATCAAAATTGAGGAAGTCTGTATCATTTAGAGCAAAAGTTTCCTTAAGATAGTCTGCCGTTTGCGACCAAATCGCTTCTTCAATCTCAGTACTAATTAAGTCTTTAATCATTATATTAAAATCAATAAGTTTACTTGAATCCTTCAAATATTTTCGAATATTAGACGCGGTATACCTTTCTTTTCTATCATCCGAAAAATTAAGCATTGAGTTCGATACTTGACCACATTTAGAGATCCCTTCTAAGATCAAGTGATAAGCTTTATGGACAGTATTAAACTTTTTGCTTTCATTAAAATAATGAATGAGTTTGTTAGGCTTAAAAGCATTTGTAGAGTAGCTCTTATTGTAAGAGGGGAGATAATGGCAAATAGTTAATCCATCTTCTTTTCGTAAACCCACACCTCCAACTGTTTTTATTGGCATGATCTTCCCCAAATATTGTAGACATCTTTTATTTAGAAAATGAAGTATGATGAGAGATGTTATGAGTAATAATAAATACCCCAAAGAATTCAAAGATGAAGCCGTTCG
>Ga0316205_10001412_pt1 | contig 30417 bp, 28 predicted proteins | sample 3monthpyrite_MG_FD_204941 | JGI IMG/M metagenome (GOLD analysis project Ga0316205, IMG submission 204941) | Microbial mat bacterial communities from mineral coupon in-situ incubated in ocean water Damariscotta River, Maine, United States -... | ecosystem: Environmental > Aquatic > Marine >...
GAATATATTGCACCGATTTTTCCCGCATATCATGGGAGTACAGCACAATCACAGTCAGGTCTTCACGCACTTTCAGCAGCTTCCAGTTCATATCATCCACCTTGCCGGAACGATTCAGCCAAAGCGGCGCATCTTCACCCTGATGAAAAAACACATTCATCTCCCCCTGCTCTTTACCCGCAATGCGCAGGTGGGTTGTCAGCACTGGCCCCAGCCGGCAAAACTTGCTCATCTGTACCGGATATGACTGCGGCACACCATCAATACGATTAACATCCAGCCACTGCTGCATGGATGACTGCAGGCCATTATGTAAATGTGCATCTTTATAAATATCCGCATAGGCGGATGTGATTAATGCCGGTGTCTGAAAAAATGACATGATACTCACCGCGAACAACAGTGAAGCCGCAACCGAACCCAGCCATTTATAAACACTCAACTTATTTACATCTACACGGCTCGGTTTACGCTCTACCTTCTGCGCCAGTGTTTTCTGTAGGACCTCAAGTTGTGCATCTGATAAGGACTTTTCTTCATAGGATTGTTTCACCGCCTGCTTAAGCGGTTGCTTTGTATTACTCATTATCTTCTACCTTTTTCATTAGCATCAACACTTGCTACCTGAAGCTGCTCCCTAATACGTTTTTTAAGGCGATGCAATTTGGATAACACCGTGCCTCTGGGCTTTGCATAGATTTGTGAAATTTCTTCTACCGTATGCTCTTCTACGGCCCACAGATATAACAGTTCATTTTCCTGGGCATTTAAACTGCCGAGCAGTTGCTGTACCTCCTGTTGATTCATTAAAATATCTTCCATCGGGTCACTATCAACCAGTCCAATATACTCATCCATGCCTGACGCATCATCAGCGTCTATTGAAATTATCGACACCACCTTTCGATGCCGTTCAAGATCAAAATAACAGTTTCGGATTATTGACTTTATATAGGCCAGAGGATTTTCCAGCGACTCAGACAATGTCGATATTTTTTTTAAATATCGCTCCACGCCGCTTTGCACTAAATCATAAGCGGTTTGTTCATGCGCGCATAAAGACAGGGCATAACGATACAGCTGATTTAATTCTTCTTTGTTAAACATAGGTCATCTTAAAAAATTCATCCATGGTGTGTAAACGTTTTAACTGTGCATTTGATTGCACTCGTTAACAAAAATAATATTTTGCGTTATTTGCAATCAAACTGGCCACTCACACGTTATAGCAGTGATTCAAGTATTTAATCACTTTTCACCTAAACCATAAAGGTAACACACATGAAATTAAAAACAGTCTTAACCAGCCTCGCCCTGTCTTTGGCCATTATCAGCCCCGCTGTGTTTGCGGCGGATAAAGTTCAACCCGCTCCCAATGGTATTGAATTACCCGCAGGCTATAAAAACTGGCAGGTCATTTCCATATCACACCGCATAGACAATAAAACCATGCGCACTATTTTAGGCAATGACGTTGCCGTTAAAGCCGCCCGTGCCGGTAACACAAACCCCTGGCCAAAGGGTTCTATTTTAGGCAAGATGGTATGGAAACAGAAAGCCGAAGAGAGCTGGCCCACCGCCATTGCACCCAATAAATTTGTGCACGCGGAATTTATGTTTAAAGACAGTGAAAAATATAAATCAACCGGAGGTTGGGGTTATGCCCGCTGGAAAGGTTTAGATCAGAAGCCCTACGGCAAAGATGAAAACTTTGCTCAGGAATGTGTGGCCTGTCATACACCGGTTAAGGGTAATGACTGGGTATTTACAACGCCTGCGGTTATGCCTTAGTTTTTGAAGATAGAAAGCGAACACGATCTGCTTTGGTAAAGTGGGGCCCGAGTAATTAAGTGCGGAAAATTGAGTGCCGAAGATAAATCCCCCTCAATCCCCCTTTTACTAAGGGGGAGGCCCTAACTCCCCTCTTAGAAAAAGAGGGGCTGGGGGAGATTTATCTTTTACTCCCCACTTAGAAAAAGAGGGAATGCCTATATTTTAATTACTAGCAGATTGATAGAACAAAATATTAATATTAATATTAAGGGGACAATTTAAATGAGGAGATTTTTACTCCATCATCACACCAGAAAATTTAACCCCAGAAAGCAACGCCATTTCCCTGTGCCAGGTTGCTAAATCATCCTGATTAAACTGACTAAAATCACTATGCCCACAGGCTCTGGCCATTACCTGCATTAACTCAACCGAAGCACTAAAAAAATTATTTAACTGCTGTGCAGATGTTTCAATATTGAGTTTTTTACGCAGCGCTTCTTTTTGAGTCGCAATCCCCGTCGGGCAGTTATTGCTATTACACATTCTTGCCGCCACACAACCCACGGCCTGTATTGCACTATTGGAAATAGCAATACCATCTGCACCCAGCGCAAGGGCTTTTACAAAATCAATGGGCACGCGTAAACCGCCGGTAATAATTAATGTCACCCGGCCACTGGCACCCTGCGCATCTAAATAGCGTCGGGCCCTTGCCAGTGCCGGAATGGTTGGCACACTAATATGATTTCTAAACATTTCCGGCGCGGCACCGGTGCCACCCCCGCGCCCGTCTAAAATAATATAATCAGCGCTGGCATCCAGTGCGAACTGAATATCTTTTTCAATATGATTAGCACTGAGTTTAAAACCGATGGGAATACCGCCAGTGATTTCTCGCACCCGATCGGCAAACTTTTTAAAATCCGCCACCGATGAAAGATCTTTAAATGTCGGCGGAGACACCGCCGGTTCACCCGCTTTAATTCCTCGTACCTGAGAAATTTTACCAATATTTTTATTACCCGGCAGGTGCCCACCGGTGCCGGTTTTTGCTCCCTGCCCGCCTTTAAAGTGAAACGCCTGTACCTTTTTAAGTTGCGTTTCATTATAACCAAAACCCGCACTGGCCAATTCATAAAAATAACGGGAATTTTCCATTTGCTCTTCGGGCAACATTCCACCTTCGCCGGAACAAATTCCGGTGCCGGATAATTGCGCCCCCCGTGCCAGTGCAATTTTGGCTTCTTCAGATAATGCTCCGAAACTCATATCGGAAACAAATAAAGGGATTGAAAGTTTCAGCGGTTTTTTGGCCTCAGGCCCGATAATTAATTGTGTAGCCACCTCAACATCTTCCATTAATGGCTGGCTTGCCATCTGCGCCGCCATGATTTGCAAATCATCCCAGTGGGGTAACTCATTGCGCGGCACACCCATTGATGTCATTTGACCGTGATGCCCTAACTTAGATAAACCCTCTTTGGCTAACTGATGAATATAAGCCACCGTGGGTTCTTCAACCGTGGCCACCGCAACCGGCAACTCACTCGATTTTGTTTGCGCGCCCGGGCCTTCTTTACCAATATCAGCTTCGCCAAACTGTTTATGAGTGCCATCGCAAAAAGGCGCATTCGCGGTGTGTTTGCAGGCGCATAAATAGGCCTCTCCATCTTCCTCGGCGGTAAAGGCTTTGGGTGTGAATTCTGTACCCGCATGGGAGCCATCACAAAAGGGTTGGGTAGCGGAACGCCCGCAGGCGCAGAAATAATATTCCTCACCTTTATTAAGTGTGACCGCAACGGGTTTATTATCAGCAACAACAGGCTTGTTCATTTTTTTCTCTGCTCCACTATTATTTATTTTTAATCGCGCTTTTTTATATTAAAGAAAATTTAAATTCAGAGAATTGAGCGCCGACCTTAAATCTCCCCCAGCCCCTCTCTTTCTAAGAGGGGAATCTTAAAGTTTCCCCCTTAGAAAAAGGGGGATTGAGGGGGATTTATCTTTACTCCCCTTTTAGAAAAAGAGGGGGATACATATATTTTTATTACTACCTGTTTGATAGTGCTAAATGTTAATTTTACGGGGAGATTTATCTTTAATGTTGCAGGAGACTTATCTTTATAAAAAAACAATTCCACAAAAATTAAACCTCAGCCAAATCACCCTTATCTTCCAGCCAGGCCTTACGATCTGCCGCGCGTTTTTTTGCTAACAGCATATCCATCATCTGGTCACTTGTATCACCGTCCTCTACAATCAACTGAACCAATCGACGCGTGTCCGGTGCAATGGAAGTTTCGCGCAACTGCAAAGGATTCATTTCACCTAACCCTTTAAAGCGCGTTACCTGCACCTTGCCCTTTTTCTTCTCGGCATCAATACGATCGAGCACACCCTGCTTTTCCGCTTCATCTAGCGCGTAAAAAACTTCCTTGCCCACATCAATTCGAAACAGGGGTGGCATCGCCACATACACATGGCCCGATTCTGTTAGGGTGCGGAAGTGACGTAAAAACAGCGCACATAATAATGTGGCAATGTGATAACCATCCGAGTCCGCATCCGCGAGTATGCAAATTTTTCCGTAGCGTAGGCCGGATAAATCTTCCGAGTCCGGGTCAACCCCTATGGCCACGGAAATGTCATGTACTTCCTGCGAGGCCAATACCTGATCCGCATCCACTTCCCAGGTGTTTAATATTTTTCCCCGCAGCGGCATAATCGCCTGGTTATTTCTGTCGCGGGCCTGTTTGGCCGAGCCACCCGCCGAGTCACCTTCCACTAAAAACAGTTCGGTTAAATTCACATCGGATGAACTACAGTCCGCCAGCTTACCCGGCAGCGCCGGACCGGATGTAACTTTTTTACGCGCAACTTTTTTACCGGCTTTCAAGCGCTTTTGTGCATTATCAATGGCCAGCATCGCAATCAGTTCACCCTGATCGGTATTCTGGTTAAGCCACAAACTAAAGGAATCTTTCACTACACCTGAAACAAACGCGGCGCATTCTCTCGACGATAAACGCTCTTTGGTTTGTCCCGAGAATTGTGGGTCGAGTAATTTTACCGATAAAATATAACTGACTTTTTCCCACACATCTTCCGGGCTGAGTTTAACGCCTCGGGGCAGTAAATTTCTAAATTCACAAAACTCCCGAATCGCTTCGGTTAAACCGGTGCGCAAACCATTAACATGGGTGCCCCCCTGGGCGGTGGGAATTAAATTCACATAGGATTCACAGGTCGAGTCGCCACCCTCGGGCAGCCACAGGAGTGCCCAGTCCACCGCTTCGTGCTCGGAAGACAGTGCGCCGGTAAAAGGCCCCTTCGGCAGTAACTCATAACCCTTCAGGCTTTCCAGCAAATAATCGACCAGTCCGTCTTCGTAATACCATTCACTATTTTCAGCCGCCTTTTCATCGAAGAACGTCACTTTCAGGCCCGGGCACAAAACCGCCTTGGCGCGCAGCACGTGCTTGAGTTGTAGTACGGAGAATTTTGCAGAATCGAAATATTTTGCCTCGGGCCAGAAGCGAATCTGGGTGCCGGTGTTTTTCTTACCCACCGTACCAATTTCTTCCAGATCGGTCACCTTGTCGCCATGCTCAAAGGCAATCGAAAAAACTTTTCCGTCACGACGAATCTCTGCCTCAACCCGATCGGCCAGGGCATTAACCACCGAGACGCCCACCCCGTGCAAGCCACCTGAGAAGGTATAGTTGTCATTGGAGAACTTTCCCCCGGCATGCAGCTTGGTCATAATCACTTCAATGCCCGGCACGCCCTCTTCCGGATGAATATCCACCGGCATGCCCCGGCCATCATCGGTAACCCCCAATGAACCGTCTTTATAGAGTACAACATCAATTTTGCTAGCGTGACCCGCCACGGCTTCATCGACACTGTTATCTATCACTTCCTGCGCCAGATGGTTCGGGCGGGTGGTGTCGGTATACATGCCCGGGCGCTTCTGTACAGGTTCAAGGCCGGTAAGGACCTCTATGGCTGAGGCATCGTAAGAACTCATTCAATAATCTCGTTTTCTGTGTAATTTTCGGTGTGAATTTTCTGTATAAATTTTCATGGACTATAAAAGACTTCAGGCCAAGACGCAATTGATCCCTCAAAATAGCCCAACAATAGGCTTGTGAATACAGGTTGCCCGAGGTTCTCAGGCATTAAACGCACAGACCTGGCTTTTCGAACAAATCTTACACATATATTAATGAGTGCGCACACATTATAATGAAAACGCATGAAAGCAGGCGGCCCACACTAAAGACACATCAATCGCTGTATTTAACGCTTAATAAATGAATCAGTCTCCAGCACATCCGGATGCATAATAAAGCTCCGCTATGAAGCCCGCCACGGATACTATCATTCCGACAGGGCCTGACCCCGAGAGTGCGCCCACTATTGTCCAGCATAGCACTACAGGATATACAATCCTTGCATCGATTAAGAGAGCATTGCGTATCTCAACGTACCCGTTTATCAAATCAAACCCGCGGCTTGCTCAGTGGTGCGGAATTGTATTTTCACCGAGTTTTTAAGCCATTAAACAAACACTGGCGTTGTCATTAGGTCCAGAAGATGACCGATTAAGAATCTCACTCAAAGAATAAATTCACTGTATTTTAGATGAATTTAACCGAATGAGCGCACGCCTCGAAGAGCTTAACCAATTACTCGCACAAATTGCCAAGGAGCACTCAAACTGTCAACGATTAATGCCGATACTGGCATCGGTTATATCAATACAACTGCACTTTGCAGTGCCATAGGTAATGGCAGTCAATTTAAAAATGCACGGGAACTTTTTATCTGGTTGGACATTACGCTAAAACAGTTTACCAGTGGCCATAAACAAGTTATGGGTGGTATTACAAAACAGCCAATTTTAAATTATGAAAACAACTTATTTACGTGGCACTGGTCAATAAAGTGATTCGCCTGAGTTGGACATTATTACACAGGCAGAAAATATACGATATTCAGTAAACATGACTGAGTAAAAATGACGATGTTTTTTAAGTTAACGTGACAGCACTGATATTATTCATAAGTGTATAGAAATATTAATTGTGCCATGTCATTTATCAGATACAACATAATCATTACTATTCTTAATAATCAACATCATTTGCAACTAATTTTATTGGAGTATTTTGCAACGCTTTGGACGCGTGGCAGACCTGGCAAACTAAGTAATATAACTTGCTTACGGGGTTAATTTTTTCTGCTTGTAACCGTATTGAACAAAGCTGATTATTTATATGACATGCGAATATGCTATCGATAATTTCAGCGGGGGCTTTAATTTTAAAAAGGCTTTACCCCATTGTTGCCAGCTTGTATTAAATATTCAACTTCTTCAGTACATTCTATCCTGACAACCCAGTTATCCCTGAGATGATTGTCAATAAACTGTGCAACATCAGTTATAACTTGATGTGACAAATGAGGATAAAAGCCGATTGTGCGTTAACTTAAAATATTCCCCTTCCTTATTTATAATTGATGGATATATCGTTTAATCATGTACTGTGTAAAGAATCGTTTGCATCATTATGTGTTTGCAAATGATTTGGCAGCTTTGCGTTAATACATTCCAGCGCAACCTCTCTGCCAACAATAATATTCTCTTCAGGTATATATTTAAGTACATCCAGCTTACCCAGTCGTTGTAAAGCCTGTTCTTTAGTCGTTACGATATAAACAGAACGCCCAGCATTAATCATTTCAAGAATGGATTCTTCAAGTGCTAAAGCTGCCGAAACACCAAGATGCTTAACATCCGTAATGTCGACAACAAGCGTATGACACCCTCCAAATTGTGAATTCTTACGGGTAATCGCTCTGGAGCTACCAAAAATCATCGTTCCTTGTAAATGTAACAAGATGATTTTTCCTTTAGCATTCCTTAATATTTCTTTTTCACGAGATGATAATTCCAGGTCTGTTTTATCGGGATCAGTTACTGCTTTAACATCATCATGTTGCAATTCAGATAGTCGTGTAATTGTCATAATATTGGCAACAAATAATCCAATACCGACAGCGGCAATCAAATCAACGAAAACAGTCAGCACTATGACGCCGTAGGTAATTAATGCACCTTTGCCAGAAATTAAATGAGCACGTTTAAGAAAGCCCCAATCAATAATATCAATACCCACTTTTAACGCGATGCCCGCCAATACAGCTAATGGTATTACGGATGTTAAATCAGCTAACCATAAGATAACGATAAGTAATATTCCTGCTCGCACTAGACCCGCTAAAGCAGTTCGTGATCCAGCCTGAATACTGACAACAGTCCCCATGGTTGCACCGGCACCCGGTAAACCACCAAATAATCCAGACATGATATTACCGATACCCTGGCCTACTAATTCTTTATCAGAATTATGTCGTTTACGAGTAATACTGTCGGCAACAACAGAAGTGAGTAAGGCATCAATACATCCCAACATACCTAATACAATGGCATCTATTAACATTACTTGCCATTGTTCACTGCTAAACATGGGTAATTGTAAACCAGGTAATCCTGTCGGTATTTCACCAATGCGACGTATATCTGCCACATTAAAAAATATCACTGATATGAGGGTACCAACAACCAACGCAACCAATGGCGGCGGAAGATGTTGTTTAAATTTCTTTGGTATAACAAAAAGAATTGACACTGTTAATATAGCCAACATTACTTCATTAACTTGTATACCAGAAAGCAGTGTTGGTATATTTTCTATTACTGCAATGACACCACCACTTGGTGAAGGCTGTCCAAGTAAAGGCCCTATCTGTAAGATAATTAGAATGATACCAATGCCTGACATAAAACCGGACACAACGGTGTAAGGCATCAAAGTGACATACTTGCCTAATTTCATTACACCAAACGAAATTTGAAACATCCCGGCCATAATTACAACCGTAAAGGCCATGGCCATTCCATTTGCAGGGTCTGAAGCAATCAACTTTGCAATCACAGCAGTAAACACAACCGTCATTGGACCGGTTGGTTCAGAAATCAATGTGGGTGACCCGCCGAATAATGCAGCGAACATACCGACCAGGATTGCACCATATAATCCAGCCTCAGCCCCAGCACCTGATGCAACACCAAATGCTAATGCCATAGGTAATGCTATAACGGCAGCAGTAACGCCACCGAAAATATCACCGCGAACATTTTGTAAACTTATTTCATTAAATATACGCATAAATCTCTAAACTCCATCTATGCCGAATTAAACATTTATTAACCTTGGATTTTAACAAGCCTTGTCACCTGTATATCAGATATAAACACGACGCCAGTGTGTTCACTATAAAACGGTTCTAACCCTTCAAGAATGGGATCAACCAGTTCCTCGGGCACTGCGACAATAATCATGATTAAGACGTCTTCTTCATTGAACATAAGGTGACCTTCATGAAAACCATGACGTCCCTTACCGGAAAGATTATTGATAATGGTATAGCCAGTTACACCAGCATTATCGAGCAAATCAGTTGCAAAGGCCTGATGCTCACCACTGAGAATAATTTCGATTTTTTTTACAGAACTAAAGTTAAATTTTTTCATAGTGTGGTTGACTCCTTCACTAAGGGTGATTCATTTTCATTAGAAAGGGGTTTCGCATCCCACTCACCATTGTTATAGGTATAAACTGTTTGTTTCTCTGGATCGATAACCAGCATACGGATCCAATCATTAACGACCAATGTCCTAACCGTAATCACGTTTTCTATCGCCTTACGAGCATGCTCCAGAGGTGACTCGATCACAGCAATCAATCGCAGTGGTTCATGATAGGGTAAGCCATTATTAAGAACAGTTTGTGATGGTAGACCCGTACGTAAGTCACTAAGACCACCTGTCATTACACCAAAACGTCCTGCAACATTATGGTAAACCTTACTACTACTCCCAAACTTTTCATTATCGACCGTTGAAAAATAGTGTTCCATGTTGATCCATTGTGCAACGACTAAAGGGCCCGTAATAATGTTCTCTAATAGCCTTTGCTTGGGATCCAGACGATAATCATAAGAATGCATAAATGCTCGACCATCTAGTGACATGTCCTTGGTCAGATCGCGACGTCCAATAATTATATAAGCATTGCGAGATAATCCCCATTCTGGACGCACCTGTGACCAGTCCATGGCATTACGTTCAATCTCGCGATAAGCTGTTTTCGGTTCCCGAGACTTAGGCTTAAGCTGCAATGTCGGCAAGCGTTCCTGGGCGCATAAATGCGAGGCTGCCAACAAACCAGTACGTAATCGATCCATATAAAAGATATGTGTCGAAGGGATATGATCGAGATCATAGAGCACGAGTTCATCAGTCGTTGTGTTGTGATGCGCACCAACAAACCAGGCATCGTCATTAATATCAATACCTTGTTCATGTAATTTTCGACGCACTTCTTTTTTATTTGCCATTTGCGCCAGTACTCGCGCACTGAACTGACCATGGTTACCACCACATGCGCCACAATCTAATGCCGATTCATAAGGATTGTTTTCGGAAGTACTACCATGTCCAAACAATAATACAAAACGTGAGAAATCTTTGGTTAAGCCAATTGAATGTAATGCCTGACTAACGAAACCAACTTGCTCATCCAGACTAAAGCCTATTCTACCCAGTCTTTCCATCTGAAATTGGGTATACGCAGCATCGATACGATAAGTGTCGCGCAGGCGCAAAACAAATTCACGTTCCTGTTTTTTATTTAGATTTAGAGAACTGGCCAGTGTCGGTGTTCCCGTATTCCTGCCAAGAGCTGCTTCACGTAACTCACGAATCATCGCATCACTGATCTGTTCCACTTCGAGGCCAAAGTCCTGTTCAACCGCCATAATAATTACAGCACGTTGCACGGTTCTTAAAATGGAGTCTGCCTGTTCACGACTTAGTTTATCAATCAGCAGATGGGTAGAGCGTTTCTTTTTATGAAGGCGTTTGCGCCAGTGATTATAGGTTTGTGGCATTAAGGTTTTGCCGAGCATATCAAAACCAAACAATAAACCAATCGCTTCGACTGTAACAAAAGGACCAAACACCGATTCTTTAAGTTCATGCATGGCTTTTTCAAGTATAGTAACGGCATGTACATCTTTGAAATCAGCTACCGTCATTTCCAGCACCAGATTTTTCGGTGTTAACAGCACCGGACAAAGATGCATTTCACTACCTTTACCCAGCTCCATGAAACTCATGGGTACACCAAAGAAACCCGCTATACCATAGGTCTGATAATCACCAACACTTTCCAGGTGACGGCGGATACGTTCAGAACGGGTATCAATACAGAACATTGCCTGTACAAAAGGCCGCTTTTCACGTGGTTCTGGAGGAGTAATGTTCACACCATCCAGTAAACTATTAATTGCTTTCGCTTCCATGGCACGTAACCAGAACATACCTTCACAGAACTCAAACATGTGTAAGCTATCAAGTAAGTAATTAAACTCATCAGCCGACAACGATTGCAATGCGTCAAGCTGGTTAACACGGTTTGCGATTGTTTTTAATCGTTCAGCCTGTGTTTTAGCTTCATGCTCACGTTTAAATGCAATGTATTCATGAAAAACTTTTTCTGTTTGTGAGGCTTTTCCACGTGCTAATGTCTGTTCCACACGTTTCGCCATGCCCGGCAAAACGGTCTTGCCGAATAACTCATAGCGTAGATATGTTTCCATGGTGTTGTTTTCGATTGCATCTTCAATAGCGGGTGCTGTTGTGGTGATATTATTATATCCATGCCCACCTTGTCGTTCGCTTAGTAGTGCAAGCGCAAAGGTCAAACGAATGGCAACCAGATCAATCAAATCAGCAGGATGCGTCTTACTCCAGTAATAGTTTTTAGCATTCCAGCGCCAACGAATAAATCCGGTCCAACCATGTAATTGAGCCAGTTCGCGTGTAAAGTAATGAACCCAACGATCTTCAGGTATACCTAGCGTTTTCATCACATGGGCGATGACACCTTCAGGAGAGTCATCCACTGCGAGAATGTCCTTGATATCCATCCCGCGCAAATAAAGTCGGATGTTACGGTTAGCGACTTCACGCCATGATTTGAAAAATCCGCGTTTGCGTCCTGGCATCGACCAGACAGATTGCCCTTCATCAAAGAAATCAAGACAACTCTTAATAACAAGCTCATCAAGCTCATTAGCAATTTCAGTACCATACAAAGCATCAAGCGCGTCATAGACAGGCCTATCACCAAGTAGTTCATGTCGTAAATGCGGAACTATATTGTCAGGTGTAAATGAGTTATCTTCTGAAACTAATTGACCGTTTACTGCCGCTTGAATATCCTCATCACTGGCAATTTCATGTTTAGTTACAACTTTTTGTTCCGTTTCAGTCAACAGCGCCATCAGCCATTGCTGCAAGTCAATACCTGGAATGGCATCACGCTTAGCGACATAGGTACTAACTTGGTTAATTAGATCCTCACGGTCAACCTTACCTTGTTGCAGATACATTTGGTAAAGTGGACGACGTAAAAATACACGACCATGTAATAATCGCTTACCTTCCTGTACTGCCTGTTCGAAAGGTAAATCTTCCATACCATGCAAAGGATTGTGATGAATAAAGGTACGCATCGGCCAGAAATATGGAATCTGTTCGCTCGCTACATAAATCATGGAGCGGATACTAAGTCTTTTTCCCTTAGCTAAACTCATAAAATCACCCTGCTCATATAAATACCGGCAATAGCTAATGCCAGTAATACTGTGCTATACAAACCGATAGTAGGAATATCAATGTCAGCAACCTTGGCTTTACTCGCCCTTCCCACGATTAAGCCCTGAATTAAAAGGGCACCGGCCCAGCTCCATAGCAACCAAATGAGTAGTAATGCTATCGCAGCAAGTGGCATGACAGCAATGGTCTCGACGACCATGTCGAACATAATAAAAAATGTTGGGAATAAAGGCGTCGCAATTGCTGCCACTATAACAGTGACCAATATCCCGGAGAAACGAGGAATAGTTCGCGCCAGCCCACCATATAAACCGGTATAAGCCGCACCAAAACGATGTTCCAGGCCAGCACTCAATATCACCAATAAGACAAGTGGTACCGTCATACTCAATGCATACCCATACAGCAACATCTCTGGAGTATCATGCATGATGGCCAGCCATAATAAACTCCATAACGAAGTAGCGAGGAATCCATTCCATTGATTCACTTCACGCAAGGTTAGCATGCGTAAGGCATACAAAGTCGAGGTGGCCAGCGCTAGTGTCACTACCCAGCCGGGGATAGCCACACCACTATAAAACACAACAAATAAACCGCATAACGGCCATGTAATAAATAAGATCGCCCTTAACCAGGGCTGCGTGATGTTATCAAGAACAGCGTTGAATACCATGCTCATGGGAAACAACGGTAGGAAAATGCCCGCAAGCAGAATAATCATTGGTTCGGTCATGCTATAACCACCTCAACCAAACATTCAATTTACCCGAGATAACTAACAGTGTCCGTGTCAAACGGGTATAGATATCACTGATATAAAATTCCCGTGATATCAGAGCATAAAAGTTTAGCCACAGATGTTTGCTCTTCTGACGTCGACGATAACCACTATGCTCAGAGTAATAGGTAACGGCCCAACCAGAAACGATAATCAAAGTAGTAACAACGACTAACACATCAAAGTGTAAAATATCGATAGAGGCTGCAGTATAAAGCTGTGCGCGGAATGCAGCGTCAGGGTACAGAAACAGATCAAATGCATGGCTGATGAAGACATAGCCCAGTACTACGATCACAAGTGATAACACACTCAAGCCTACCATTCGCCAGATATTCTGTGTGCGCATACGATAAGTAGCAAAGATTAGTTGCGCACCCGTTACCCAACCAAAGAACAGCAATATAACTGCTCCCTGTTTTTGAAAATAATCCTCAGCAATAAGCAGGTGAGCAAAAATAAGAATCACCAGTGGTACTAGCAGGGTAATTGCTGCCATCAACAACCAGGGTTTGCGTGCCTTGTTCGGCTGCTTTTCCACAGCAAAAGTATATAGTTCATCTTTGGGAATACCGTCATTGTGACGTGCACTATTGATCACACCACCTGCGGACAGGAACATGGTGCCTTTGAAAACACCATGGGCAAACATGTGATATATAGCCAATGAGAATGCTCCAATTCCGCACTCCATAATCATAAAACCCATCTGACCCATGGTCGAATAACCAAGCGCTTTTTTGATGTCATTCTGGGTTAACATTAGCAGCGAACCAAATATAGCAGTTACCAGCCCGACGATGAATATCATGTTCAAGACATCGCCACTATTAACAAACACCGGTGCAAAACGATTTATTAAAAATCCACCCGCATTAACAATACCAGCATGCATCAATGCCGACACTGGGGTTGGCCCGTCCATTGTATAAGGTAGCCATGTATGCAAAAGAAACTGTGCTGAACGAGCAAAGGCGGCAAGTCCAATCAATGCAGCCACCACATCTGTTAAAGAGAAACCCAAGAACTGATGAGCATGAGGATTGGCAATGATCTGGTTAAAAATAACTGTTAATGACCAAGTATCATAGGCGTTATACAACAAAGCGGCGGCAAGAATTAACGGTAAATCGCCAATCCGATATGTGATCAACGTCCAGAAAGCAAAACGGTACGCTGTTTGACTGCGGGTGTCCTGACCCAACAAGAAATACAGCAACACTCCAACCAAATACCAGGCTATAACCAAAGTTATTAAGTCACCCGCAATAACCATGAATAACAGGGCAGCAGTCATTAGATCGAGTAACACAAAAAACTGACCATAGGCGGCTTCTTCGGCCATATACCGCACCGAGTACAAATGAACAATCAAACTGATACCAAGGATGATCGTTGCCAATAAAGTACCCAGAGGATCAAATAACAAAATCGCAGAACTGTTGCCTAGCTGTAGTGTCTGCGGCCCTTGACCTGTTAGTGCCCACGTTAGTAGAAGAGCGGATAGAATAAAACTGAGGGTAGTAATGGCCACACTGAGTCGAGCAGTGCTACGGCCGAGGCTTCCAGCAAATAATTGAATCAATAGCGCGGAAATAAGCGGCAGGACTGCAACCACGATGATAAGCTGCTCCATATTTACCTCTCAGCCTGCGTCAGGCTGCAGTCCTTCTTCATTGTTCGATTTCACCATCTGCGTCTGGTGTAATACCAAATACTAGCGCCATCACAGTCGTTGTAACAGCACCATAAATATCACCGCTTTTATGTTTTAAATTTATTTCATTTAAAACTTGCATATCTTCTCAGCCTCTGCAAATTAAACTTGCAATAGTAATAACGTACGTAAATCTAACAAATATTATGTATCTGTGTAAAAGAAATTACTCATTGATATTAGTGATGGATAGTATAGCCAGCTACCAATAAGATAAGATTCTAGTTTTTGGCTTTTTTTTTCTTGCTTGACTTGTTTTTTTTTGTTTCCTTTAAAATACTTTCTAATTTAGGCCACATCCTATGCATACGCTCTAGTATCTGTGATTCAGAGCTAATTACAAAATCCAGAAATGTTTGCGCAACCAATGATAATTCTTTTCCTTTTGGATAAACGATATACCAATTACGTATGATAGGAAATCCTTCAACGTCGAGAATAGTAACAGGTCCCTCAACACCTTCAAGTGATAAGGTATGAAGCGATAACACAGACAAGCCTAGCCCCCCTGCAATAGCATGTTTGATGGCTTCGTTATTACCTATTTCCATGCGTATAGTCGGACGTGCCCCTATTGCATCAAACTCTTTAAACATAGCATCACGAATACCTGAGCCTGGTTCGCGAACAATGAAGGGTTCCTTGGCGATCTCTTCCAAACTAATATTTTTCTTATTAACTAAAGGATGATTGCGTGGCGCCATCAAAACAAGTGGGTTAGGCGCAAAAGAATATGATTCAACCTCAAACTCGCCTTCCGGTGCCTGCCCCATAATATACAGATCATCTTCGTTAGCACGTATCCGACGTATAATGCTTTCACGGTTGGTAACCTTTAAGGAGAGATCAATACCAGGATAGATCTTGCTGAACTCCCCCAACAATTCAGGAGCCAAATATTTTGCTGTCGTGACCACTCCCATACGCAAGCGACCACGTTTCAAGCCTTTCATGTCAGAAATTTTCATTTCCAGATTCGAGAGTGTTTCAAACATGCTGCGACAAGCACCATATACCTCATTACCTGCTTCTGTTGGTTCAACATTTCGACCGACATGCTCAAATAATGGCAGACCGACAGCCTCAGATAATTTTTTTATCTGCATTGATACCGTAGGTTGAGTAAGAAAGAGTTCTTCGGCTGCACGAGTAAAACTGCCCAGGCGATAGATAGCTTCAAATACCTGAAACTGGCGAAATGTGGCATAACGAATAAGATGATCAGGCATTGCTGCCGGTGGAGTATAATTATTGTCATTGTATCTTGACATGAAACTCACCTGTGTTGTCTTTCATTCTAAGGTACCGTTCAAGTATATTTTACACTCAGCATGCACATCGTACTTTCTCTGCGCGCTTGAATTCTTTTAACCGTATCTACTATTTGCTTATGTTCCGATACCATAAAACGTTTACAGTAAAGTAAAAAATAACTCTCTGATCGTCATTGCTGGTACCTCCCACGTGCAGTAATAAGTATGCCTCAAAAACACTTCAACTCAAATCGATATTATTGCGGATTTATATAGACTATTGTCTAGGATTAATGTGCGCTATAACCAAGTTTAAGCCTTACAAACAGAATGGTTATAAAGGGGCAGTGTGTTTATGTCTGATAAACACAAATTTAGTGGCAAATGTTTCTAACGGGTATGAGATCAATACCAATCAACAATTCGTTTCAATCAGGCCACACACGTCGCGCAGTCTGATATGGATCCGCGGATAATTTTTGAGTATCTTTTGATGTTTTTTTCGTTACGGTATTCATCTTTTTTTTCTTTATAGGCATCTCATCCTGAGGTATGTTACTTTGCTTTGTATCAGCGATCTCATTTTTCTTATCCGAACCATCTTTGGTCATACGCATAGATTCCATTAATTTCTGTTTTGCTTTGTCAGTGTTACTCATATCTTAATCACCTCATGAATAAGTTCATCAATTTCTCTTGCAGCATCAATACCACGACGCCCCATTTCAAAAACGTTCCTACCTTCCAATGCACTATTTCTAAAAATTGCTCTTCTACGTAGAGCCGTTTTAGCCACTGGCAGTGCAATTTCAGATAGTGCATCACGAACCAGTCGAGATAATGTGGTACGTGATTCAAGTTGATTGATAACTAAAACTGCTCGTAAGTTTGTGTTTGATTGGCGAGCATATTCAACTGCCTTTTCAGTATGTACCGTCGCCCATAAATCCACGGGGGAGGGTTGTACAGGAATCAATGCCAAATCGCAGATTTCTAATACCCTGGTTGTTTGTGGTGCATGCACTGATGGAGGACAATCTACAACGACATAATCGTATTCTAAAGAAAGCTCGGCTAACTGATTACCCAGTTCATCATTGGCTCCAAGCACAGGCATCGACATACTCGCACCAGTGAAAACATTCCATTGTATAGCCGAACCCTGTGGGTCAGCATCAACAATAATAACACTTGCCTGTTTTGCAAGCCCAGCCGCAAGATTGATAGACAATGTTGTCTTACCTGCACCACCCTTGTTGCCTACCAATGCAATAACAGGCATCGTTCACTAACCTCAGTCTTTTTTCAGGTTAAATAACTTATCGAGTTCTTGTGCAAAATGATGATGGATATCACCTAGTTCTTTACTATCTTCATCACCATAAATGGTGATATTGGCATAGTCCTTACCAAAACCCATGTCTGGAAACAGGTCTTCTTGTTCTGATAGTTCAGCAGCACGTTCTAGAAATTCACTAAGCGTGCTGTAATCATCAAATAAGTAACGCCTTTCAAGACGTGCAGGTTTATTACGTTCTTGCCATTGATCACTCATTTCAAAATTCCATTAATAATTCATAATTTAGATGGATGTTTGTTTTAGTTCCTGAAGCCATAACGAAAAATCAGCAGCATGTGCTTTTTCTTCATTAAGAAGTGCCTCAAAAAATAAACGGTTATCATAATCAGCAATACTTGCACAATAATTAGTTGCATTATCGTATAGAACTATAAGTTCATTCTCAAACACATAATTATGCTGTAATAATTCTTGCAGATTTTGCCCAAGTTTAACTGGACGTAACTGCGATGCATTTGGTGCTACACCAAGAGCCAGCATTCGACTAATAATACGTTCAGCATGCCCCATTTCTTCACGAGATTCTTCACGAAATTTTTCAGCGACGTCGGGTAAGCCCCAGGAGCTCACGAGCATAGACTGCGTACTATAAAGCTGTACTGCAGAAAGCTCGAAACTCAGGGCTCGACCAAGGTAGCCTAATACGCGTTCATCTGTGTTGATATGAAACATCCGTACGTGTTCTTATTAGTCTACAGGTAGTTACACACTGCCTTAAGCAGCATTACCTGCTATGTCAATCACAGCTTCAACTTCGTTGTGAGGACGAGCAATAATGTGAGCAGCTACTAAGCCATCACCAACACGTTCGCATGCATCAGCACCCGCGCGAACCGCTGCGTTAACCGCACCTGTTTCGCCACGAACTAATACTGTTACATAACCGCCGCCAACAAATTCACGTCCTACAAGATGAACTTCTGCCGCTTTCGTCATCGCATCAGCTGCTTCTATAGCAGGAACTAGCCCGCGTGTTTCTATCATACCAAGCGCAATACCGTAGTTATCTTTGGCCATGATTTGTTTCTCCTAAAATTTTAACTGGATAATAAAACTAATTTAAGCTGTTTTACCCGTTGGTAAAACAGGCTCAACTTCTTTGTGTGGACGAGCAATAATGTGAGCAGCTACTAAGCCATCACCTACACGTTCACATGCATCAGCACCCGCACGAACCGCTGCGTTAACCGCACCTGTTTCGCCACGAACTAATACTGTTACATAACCGCCGCCAACAAATTCACGACCGATCATTCGTACTTCAGCAGCTTTAGTCATCGCATCAGCTGCTTCAATTGCAGGCACTAAGCCGCGTGTTTCAATCATGCCCAGAGCAATACCGTAATTATCATTAGCCATGTTAGCTTTCCTCTTGAATATCTATCTATTATTACAGTTTAAAAAAATGCCTAAATTAAGCAGTTTTACCCGTTGGTAAAACAGGTTCAACTTCTTTGTGTGGACGAGCAATTATATGAGCAGCCACAAGGCCATCACCAACACGTTCACATGCATCCGCACCGGCACGAACTGCAGCGTTAACCGCACCTGTTTCGCCACGAACTAAAACTGTTACATAACCGCCGCCAACAAATTCACGACCAATCATGCGAACTTCTGCCGCTTTAGTCATTGCATCTGCTGCTTCAATTGCTGGAACTAATCCACGAGTTTCGATCATGCCTAGTGCAATACCATAGTTATCATTCGCCATCGTCTTTTCTCCTGATGTCTGTATTAATTTAAAATTTATTCTATCTTAACTGAGAAGTGTGCTTATTCGCTTTCTTCCCAGTTATCAATAATGCCGCCAATCGTTAAGTCGGTGAGTACTTCGAAATCACCAGCAGCATAACGAGCCGCAGAACCACTAACTGTAAATACCCAGTTTCCCTTTCTAACACCGACTACGTCGGTAGCTACGACTTTATTCCCTTTAAGTCCACGTAAAACTCTTAAATTGGTTGTCTTCAAGCCAGCAATTCGACTTGTACAAACCATCGTGTCTTCTGCCTGGTAAATATCCACGGCGTCTAACTCGCGTTGTCGTCCCAGTGATCGATAATCCCAACGATTGTCAGATCACTTGGATATTCTTTACTGCCAGCGGCTTCACGCGCTGCAGAACTACCTACACAAATCACCCAGTCACCTGGTTTTGCGCCAACTGCATCTACTGCAACTGCTAGTACTGAACCATCTTTAACTACCTGTAAGTGCTTATGCTCCATACCAGGTATGCGGTTCGTTGAAACTAGAGGTTTTTCTACCTTACAGATTTTCACCTGGTCATCTCCGCGTTATTTAAATAGTCGACTTTAACGACGAACCTAATATTTCAATCTTACCGTTAGCATTACAGTTACGTATAACTAGCAGCGTATGTAGTAAACCTTTTTCATCCAGATCACTGTAGCGAGCTTTCGCCGCTTCAGATACACGTTTGCAACGCTCTACAGCGCGTTCACGCTCTCCGGGTACCTGTCCGTGATAATCAAAACGTATCACTATCGGCACTGGTAATCCATGTGCAACATTTAACTTGCTAAAGATCTTTATACCTACGTCAAAATCAGCAGTAGATTCTTCAACTGTGTTCAAATACGCAATATATGTAAGATTACGTAGCTGCACTTCTTCAAAGCCAATGCCTGCACCAATAAAGCGTTCAGCATGACCAATATCTTCGTAATCACCACCGTAGTAGTTAATTACATATTCAATCTGTGACAGGTTGTTAATGATTAACATGCTGATCAGTTTCAACATGCCATCAGCAACCGTCGGTTGTACTTCGCGAATCATTTGTTCAACACGTTGTGTAGCCTGTGTAGAACTCAGTCGCTGAGTTTGTTGATAAACATCTATTGCATCAACAAACTTATCTAAATCTATATCACCGTTTGCATCAGGAATATGTACCTTGATCGCATCAGTGTCTGTGTCTATGCCTAACAACAATAAGTCGATAGACGCACCACAACAGAATGTTTTCTCTATTGCTGTCTGAAACGCTAATAAACGATCCAGTCCACCTGCTGCTGCTTTTGCGTCATCAGACCCATGAGCAGCACAACCTTCATGTGTCGGATCAACCGAACTGAAGTGATAGGCTACAGCTTTCAGATAACGCGTTGGCTCGTCCGCAGTATTTGGACGCCCTTCACGAAACCTCAGCATTTCAGTTTCTACCCACTTCTGAATGCTGTTATCTATATCAAACATTGCACCTGCATATGACTTACGACGCACCGCTTCAATCGGTAGTCGTAGCACGTAACGAACAGCGTGAGCTAAACGTCCGTCTGCACAGGGCGAAACATCCATCGTGTGGAAACCACACTGCTGAATAAATTTCTGAAATTCATCAGCACTTTTATTGCTCGTATTGCCGCTTAGGGGTGCTCTGTCAAAAAAGTCATCGCAAAAGCGTTGATACGTTTTAAACACACACCATGCAAACAGTGAACGCATATCCAGTTGTTCTACCCAGGCGTCTTGCAGAATATCATTCGGCAATTCAAAACCCAGTTCCTGCATTGCAACCGATTGCGCTCGTGCAATAAAATCTTCGTCATGCTGGTTAGCAGAGACCTTACGCAAAGCCGGTACAACTGCATCAAACGCCTTCTTTACAGAAGTCTCGTATTGATGCAAATGCCCGTTATCGTGACCATCAACCAATGGATGACTGGCTGTACCAGCCGTTGCCATCATCGGCGCTGCAAACCCACCGGACCTTCCTGGCCTGGCCGTGGTTGGCTGTACCGTTGCGCCCTGTCTTCTAGACAGTGAACTACGGTTTTGGTTACGTCTTCTCATTCTCTACTTGCGTTCCTGGTTGTATTAACCGCGAGCGCCACCAGAATATGTAATTAAAGAACCTTTCTCAGTGCTACCACTAGCGCCAGTTACTTTACTTACAGGTAAAGCTACTTCTTCATTACGTTTTTGTGCAATCGCTGCCATTTCTTTCATGGAGTCCATCGAGTTAATCGCTCGAAGCGTCGTATTGCGCTTTGCTGATGACATACCTTCAGTTCCGGTAACATTGTTACCTCGACCCCAGTCATCACCGGTAATGTTTAAGCCACTATCCTGGCCTTCACCTGATATACGTGCTTTTTCTCTGCCAGCTACTTGAGCGACTGGCTCAGGGCGTATTTCAACCGCGTTAGCATTACCTTTACCGAAACGTGCATCTTCAGTACCGGTTACTTTGCCAGTCGCCATTCCAAATGGACCTGTGATATTACTTGATGCATTTTGCTCACCGGTAATACCAGTAGAACCTGATGCAGCCGCAGCACCACCTGTAGGTGTATTAACGCTAAATTGCTGAGCAACCGCACCAATAGCCTGTGGGTAATCAGAGCTTGCAGTCGTTGCCGGCGTCGCTGGACATGCAGCTGCAAACTGATCAGCACCTACGTAAGGTGTACCTGATACATTTCCACATGCGCCTTTATCAGCACCTGTCATTACACCCGCAATGGCAGGCTGTATGCCTGTCATGTTAGCGCCAACATTTCCTGTGCCTTTTTGAGCACGTGCCATCACCATTGAGGTTCTGTCACCTGAACAAAATTCACTAGTCTGTGCTGCACCGGCATAAGGTGTACCGGTAACTGCCTGACAAGTGCCTGGCTCATTACCTGTTACGCTTAAACCGCGATCAGTCATTGTGCCGGTTACTGACTTACCCATAAGCGTGTTAGACACACCTACTTTTTGATCAGTCGGTGCGGGTGCTTTTTTACAAAAGTCACCATATTGCTCAGCACTCACGTACTCGTCACCTGTTACGTTGCGACATGAACCGGGCTCATCGCCTGTTACATTTTCACTACGACCAATCAGTGTTCCAGAAACGGATCCGCCACGTAATGTAGCGCTCTGACCAACTTTCGCAGGTGCAGCCCCTTCACCAGATTCCATATACTGAGAGCCAGTTAACTGACGACCAGAACCCGTTTCATCACCGGTTACATTTCCTGAGCGACCAACGTTACTACCTGAAACCGCTTTGCCCTTCGATGTTTGAGCCATTGAAAATTTCGCTGGCTTTGAAGGCGCTTTAGTTCCACAGAATGCTTTAGCATCTTCTGCAGATACATATTCAGTACCGGTTACCGCTTTGCAAGAACCTGGCTCATCACCGGTTACCATTGCGCTACGGCCAACTGCATTACCACTCACACTATTACCTGTCGCTGTTGATGTAACAGATACGCGGTTAAATGCGGCTGGTGCTGTGTCTGTCTGGCAAAAGCTTTTAAATACGTCTGCGCCCATGTATTCAGTACCTGTTACTGAACGACATGTACTAGCCTCGTTGCCGGTTACGTCAGCAATTCGATCAACCATCGTGCCCGTTACTGACTGGCCTGATGCAGTCTCAGTTACACCGACTTTCCATGGTGCATCTTCTGCAGCTGCCTGAGCCTTACGATGACGACCTGGACCAGTTGCAACTGTCTTAGCTTGCTTAGTCTGAGTCTTACCTTTCTGACTACGCTGTGTTCTTAGCGTCTGAGCCAGTTCGCGGCTAGATATATTTGGGTTAGCTGCACGTGCAGCACTGGCTTCACTTACCGTGCCGCCTTTTAGCGCTGCCTTACCCTTAGTAGACATAGCTTTACGACGAGCTAGTGTTGCAGCACGTGTTGAATTCATACCTATCTTTTTCAAGTTAGGTGAAATCACTGGCGTTGTTGCTAAACTTGCTGTCAAACTCATACCCATATCTGTTGTTGTTGCTGCTGCCGTTGCTGTTTCTGCTGGCTTATTCTTGCCACCACAACCACAACCACAACCCTCTTTATTAGTCGCAGTAGATGCAGCTTTTACAGCTGAATTACTACGCGTTCTATCATTACTTGCAACAGCACCTTTACCACCTTTTGACATGGCGATACGCCTTGCTAAAGCTGCTTTACGTGCATTATTACCCTGGCTCTGTGGCGCAGTGTAACTCGTTACTGGCGCAGCAGTTGGTGCAGGTGTAGAAACAGCAGGTGCCGCCGCTACAGCTGTTGCCGGTGCAGTTTTCGTAGATGCAGCACGAGTACGCTCCGCTTTACCGCCCATGGCTTTTTTGCCTTGAGTTGATAATGCAATTCGACGCGCTAAAGCTGCTTTACGTGCACTGTTGCTTGATGTCTGTGACATTGTTATCTCCGTAAAGTCTGCACCTGAACACGAATAGCAAAGCTATTCACATCCAGATACTGACGCTGGTGACTTTATCTTTCTTTTAGCCTTCGTAAACTACGAAGCATACTGGCTGACTTTGAGTGTATGCGTCATAACCGATCAAACGAACATTATGATCAGGGTAAGCACGACGACATGCTTCTAATTCAGCTAGAACGTTAGCCATGTTAGTTTCACCGAAGAATGGGAGTTTCCACATTGTCCAGTAAACTTCCATTTTGTTGCTTGGGTGCTCATGCTCAATCGCAGGAGACCAACCGTTAGCAATCATATATGCAATCTGCTTCTGAACTTCTTCAGCAGTTAACTTTGGCATAAAGCCAAAAGTTTCCAGAGTTGCTTTAGTTTGATAATCACCTTGTGTGTTCATTGATTATTCCTCAATATTCTGTACGTTTAACGAAACGTGACTTACTGTACGTCCAGCTTGTCAACCGTATCAAATTCAAACACGATCTCTTTCCATGTTTCCATAGCGATCGCAAGTTCAGGGCTGTGCTTAGCGGCTTCAGTAAGAATGTCACGAGCTTCTTTCTCAATTTCACGACCTTCGTTTCGGGCCTTAACCGATGCTTCAAGAGCAACACGGTTTGCACAAGCACCAGCAGCGTTACCCCAAGGGTGACCCTGTGTACCACCACCAAACTGTAGTATCGAGTCATCACCGAAGATGTTAAGCAACGCAGGCATATGCCATACGTGAATACCACCAGATGCAACAGCGAATACGCCAGGCATTGAGCCCCAATCTTGATCGAAGAAGACACCGCGTGAACGATCTTCAGGAACGAAAGACTCACGTAACTGGTCAACAAAACCAAGTGTTGAGTTACGATCACCTTCAAGCTTACCTACAACCGTACCAGTGTGAAGTTGATCACCACCAGACAGACGTAAACATTTAGCTAATACGCGGAAGTGAATACCGTGCATCGGGTTACGATCGATTACAGCGTGCATAGCACGGTGAATGTGTAACAAAATACCGTTTTCACGACACCAGTTAGCAAGACCTGTGTTTGCAGTGAAACCACCAGTCAAGAAATCATGCATGATGATAGGCATGTTAAGTTCTTTCGCATACTCAGCACGCTTGTACATTTCTTCTGGAGTAGAAGCAGTAACGTTTAAGTAGTGACCTTTACGCTCACCTGTTTCACGCTCAGCTTTATCAATAGCTTCTGCAACGAAATCCCAACGATCTCTCCAGCGCATGAATGGCTGTGAGTTGATGTTCTCATCATCTTTCGTTAAGTCCAAACCGCCGCGTAGACATTCGTATACAGCACGACCGTAGTTCTTAGCAGATAAACCTAATTTAGGTTTGATTGTTGCACCCAATAATGGACGACCGTATTTATTTAAACGATCACGCTCTAACTGGATACCTGCTGGTGGACCACCACAAGTTTTAATGTATGCAATTGGGAAACGGATATCTTCTAAACGTAAAGAACGCAGCGCTTTAAAGCCGAATACGTTACCAACTAAAGAAGTTAATACGTTTACAACCGAACCTTCTTCGAATAAATCCAGTGGATATGCGATGAAAGTATAGAACGCATCTGGGTCACCAGGAACGTCTTCGATGCGGTACGCACGACCTTTATAAAACTCCAGGTCAGTTAAGTACTCAGACCATACAGTAGACCATGTACCAGTTGATGATTCAGCAGCTACCGCAGCAGCCACTTCTTCACGAGGTACACCAGATTGACCAACAACCTTGAAACAGGCCAATAGATCAGTATCGAGTGGAACATATTCCGGTGTCCAGTATTTATCGCGGTATTCTTTTACACCCGCTTGATAGGTATTGCTCATGGGTGAGCCCTCCTGTTTCGTTTAAACTAAAAAATTCGTTTGTTAACTTATCAAATCTGAGTCAAATCATAGATAATGCTAATGATTAGATCCAATCGATATTTCATTAAGAATACATAGATTTTTATCTATATACTCGTGGCGTGCGTCTATGCACTACTTCTACTCCATAAAAAACACTCTTTAAACAACAGTCAAACATTTTTAAAACTACCCATGCTTAACTCTGTTCATAGGTAAAAAATATTTAAATAAACAATTTTTCACTTAAATATTTTTTCGTAAATATTTAAATAAACAGTTTTTCACTTATTCACTTAAATATTTTTTTTCGTAAATATTTTCAAGAGGCCAAGTACATTAATTAAACAAATCCACTTTTGCAAGGTTATTATTCAAGAACTATCGTTTAATTGATCTCGTCTTTTCCAACATCCGATAAGTGGATCGATTATTGTTAAATCTCAGCACCTGATCTAATCCAACCCAGACAATTTGATTAGACTCATGATTCCCTGGAATATGAATATCATCATCTATTTCAACTAAAAACCGAATATCTATATGCTTATGCCTTGGCGCCTCATGACTCGCCTGAATCACATGCATATCAACATCAAACACAGCCTCATCAACCAACCTGACAGACTCTTCAGCCACGCCACTTTCTTCACTGGTTTCCTTTAAGGCAACACGCACTATATCCGCATCACCGTCCGCATGACCTCCCGGTTGAAACCACTGATCCAACTTACGGTGATGCAATAACAACACATGATCACGCGACGGATTAACAACCCATGCCGAACCCGTTACATGCATTGGCCACAGCTCACGATAGAAACAGTCTGTATTTTGCCGAATAAAGTGAACAGCATGAGACACAAACCCTGCCTCATCCATATAACGGGTTTGATAATCCATTAGCAAATTAAGTAGCTGCTGTCGATGCATCAATGAATCCTAGGTAGTTGCTGGGTTCTGCATTGCAGCAACGGCAGCCGCGGCAGCTTCTTCAACGTCTGCCTCACTACCTGAAATAGTTAAACGACCGTAAGCACCTACCGCCTTCACATCTATCAATTTAATATTGGCTGCTTTTTCAGCCTGATTTGCTGCATATACAATATACCCAGCTGGCTCCGTTTCCAAAATAAACATACTCTCACCCGGTATCATCATCGAGCCTCGACGATCTGAACGGTTCACCAGCATAGTGTGGTCAGATGTCATGCCTCGAATAATTTCCTGCCAGGTAATATTGCATTGCTTGCGATCAATCACACTAGCTTTCAGGTTGCGCAGCACCGCATGCCCCGCTTCGATTACATCACTCGAGTCTCGATGATGCAAAACCATGGAACCGAACGCACGTTCAACAACCTGCTGAGCCAAATGTACCTGTGTCGCCTTTAAGGCGATATCGGTATATTGATGAATAGCCATACCCGGTGACACTTCGACCCACAAACAGGCATTGCCAGGCACAGGCGGAAACCCCTGTGAGACACCGGCTATGTACTCTGCAAGCTGTGGCTGCAAAGAATCGATATAGACGTAGGTTCTTAGCTCTACCATCTGTTATTCACAATATTCTTCAAAATTACCCATCAATAGCTACCATATTTTCCAGCAAAAAATATTAGTGAATTCTATAGTTATATACAAATAAATATTAACTAGATAATTGATAGATTATCATCTATCAATCAATAAAAGCAGGCATATATATAATATATAAATATAACGTTAAGTTATATTTTTTCTTCAATAACCTGTTTGGAAAGCACCTGAGGATAATATGACATCATGAAATCTATGCTGATGTGACTTAATATGTAATCGAGATAACAGATGATAATTTTCTTAAAAATTTAATGAAACTTAAGAGGATCACTTTGTCAGACAACTCATTAGCCTTAAGAAATTTTAATTATTTTTGCTCAAATCAGGAAATAAATTATTGTCACGATTAAGTTATTTACTGCTTTGCTAATATTTTTGACTTATTTCGGGCTGATTTATCTCTGGATTTCCCAGATAACACCTGGCTTTTACTATGCGATGAAAGCATTTCACCACTGTGCTCATAAGAGAATGCAGCAAATGCTTTTTTTATATTTTCTAGTAGGCTCTCTTGTCTTTTTGCCATTGTATACCTCAGTATCAATATCCACTATATTTACGGCAGGGAATTCTACAGAGGTTATGGCTTTTATTTAAATTGATATAGCCGATGCTTGCCATTGATAATTATCTATACATGTTATAATTAAAAAAATCATAGATAACCTGGCAAATTTAATAGTGTTGCCGGCACCGACAACAACAAACTGCATGCCATTCCAGTGAATTTGATGCAGCTTTGATGCACTAGGTATGTTTTCTTTGACCAGCTTATCCCGTCAGTCGTCGTAAAAATAGCGCCTGTGTTACCTACAGCAACAATCAGGCTATCACTTTGTGTGATGGAATACAGGTGATCACTAACGGGGGCTCTATTAATCCATGTAATACCGTCATTACTGGTGATAATTTTGCCTGAGTTACCCTCCACAATAAACTGAGTTCCGTCCCAGATGACATCGTTAAGGTCCTCGGTAGTAAAGATAGCGCGCCGTTGAGTCCATGTAGTGGTGTCGGGACTTGTTAGAATAGTTCCGCCATTACCGACCATAACATAAAGCGATCCATTGGTTGCTGCGCCATTCAGATCATTGAGAGTACCAGTGCTTCTTGTATTCCAGTCAGTTCCATTTGCGCTGGTAATGATAGTGCCCTTTTTGCCCGTCGCAATATACTGTGTGCCTACCCAGCGAATAAAGTTGATCTGGTTTGATTGAGGGGCTGGGTTAATGGTTTGCCAGCTGGAAGATTGAGTCGTTTGTTCCTGCGTTGAAAGAAAACTCTCGCCAGAGTTATTAGAAGCAGTCACTCTATATTTATACGTTTTACCGGGTAATAAACCCGTATGGGTAATTTGCGTGTTGGCACCAGCGTCTATTGCATTATCAGAGCTGAGTACATTGCCCTGGCCCGTTTTCCAGTAAACTTTGTAAGTATCAGCAATGGTCACGCTGTTCCAGCTTAATGTGATTTCGCCACTGCCATTTGTAATAATTAAATTTTGCGGAGAGGTAGGTACACCAACCGGCGTTGATGCTGGAGATGCGGAAGCAACAGCGGAGAGATCGCTTTCACCGGCTGTATTTGTAGCTGCAATTTTATAGTAATAGGTCAGCCCATTTGATAAACCGGTATGAGTGATTTGAGTGTTTGTCTGCGCATGATAAAGGCGTCATTTGAAGAGACATTGCCGTTGGTATTCCAGTATACCTTGTAAGATGTTGCGCTCGAAACAGAGTTCCATGAAACTGTCGTTAGAGTGTCGCCTGATATTGCCTGTGAGTTTAAGGGTGTGGCAGGCGCTGTCACGGGAGGGCTGGTTGCATTCGGTGAAGCAGAAAACTCACCTGTTAAGTTGCTCGTATTTCCAGCTTCAACTGTCTGGATTTTGTAATAGTAAATCTGACCGTTCGTTAAGCCAGTATGAGTATAGGCAGGGTTTTTAACAGATATTTAGGTGGAAGAAGTGGAAACACCCGCGGCTGTGCCCCAATAAATGACATAGCTATCAGCTGTAGCGACTGCATCCCAGCTAATGGTTATTTGTGTGTCAGCGGTTAAGAGCTGAACGTTGCTCGCGACGGGAATAGTGAGGGCTGCTGGAGCGCTCCCGCCGCCATCACAGGCAGTTAAATTCAAAAATATGATGAGAATGGTTGCAAGCTGGTAGCATTTTTTAAACTGTAGCGCTGGATTGATAACTCTATGTTTTGGTATATATCGGAATTTATGTGGTTGGCAATAAACTGGACGCCCAGAATAACAAAAAAACAGAATTTATTTAAATTTTTGTTTTAATGGTGCCTTACGTTGTCTATTTTATTATCGTTTTATGGCCTATACAGTAAGTCAGGGACTTAATTTCAACAAAAAAAAGAGAGTAACGGGGGGCAAGCCTTGCCTTTTACCTTCACGATTCGACAAAAAGATTGGGGGAAGCTCAGAGAGATAAAATAGCATTTAACACTGAACGCAATTCCTTTTCACTGGTGTCAGCACCGAGCACATCACGTCTTGAACCATCTGGGCCAAACAAAACAAGAACAACAGCACCCACACCCTGTTGCCGTGTAAAATTCTGTCCTTGCAGGGTATTAACATCAACGGCCAAAAAATCGACCTTCCCCTTATAATCTGAACGTACTGTATTGAGCAGCTCCATCGCTACCATACCACCCACAGTATTCTTATCATGGGTCAGCACTAAAACAACCGAGCCCTGGCCTATTTTTGACAAGTCATCGCTAAAACCCTTCGGCAATAACATAATCGCAGCAACCAATATGATGCAGACAATTAAAATAATAGCGAGATTAGTATATCTGGAAAAACCATTTTGAGTATAAGTCATACTGTTCTGAATCCTGGGTTTATTGGAGAAAGCTCAGAGCACAATTGTTGTTAATATTAGAATTAATTGTGCTCTGTCCCGAATGGCACTAAGTTAAGCCTGTTTATCACGATGCTTTCTCCTCTGAGAAATTACCTTCATTTCATGTCTTGGAGCGGTCAATAATTGAAATGGTTTTGGCCTTCGTTTCACAGCTCTTGGCTCGCTTCTACCAGGGCGTGTAATGATTAAATTGTTAGCAATAGACTCATAAAGTAAAT
>Ga0316205_10001413_pt1 | contig 30399 bp, 26 predicted proteins | sample 3monthpyrite_MG_FD_204941 | JGI IMG/M metagenome (GOLD analysis project Ga0316205, IMG submission 204941) | Microbial mat bacterial communities from mineral coupon in-situ incubated in ocean water Damariscotta River, Maine, United States -... | ecosystem: Environmental > Aquatic > Marine >...
CAATGCTCTATTTTCACCACGACAAGCAGAAAAAATGGCGATTGATAAATGAGGTTCTTCAAGTTTAGGAGGATATTCAAAAGGCATTTTTTTAGCAAGTCCCATTAAATACTGAAGGTAATACTTCCTTCTATGTTTTAAACTGAAATATTCAAGGTTTCTCCTTCTGATAAGTCTAGAAGACCATTGTGGCTCTTCTGCTATTTGTTCAGACGATGGCATTCCAACTAAAACGATAGGAATTTTGGCCTCCTCACTTACAAACTTCAAAGCATTAGCGATAATCTGTCTTTCTTTTGTTGATATGAATTCGATTAGTTCCTGAAACTCATTAATTATTAATAACTCAACATCTGCACGAACTAAATTATCTACAACTGTTTTAATTAAAGCATTATCGTGACCTTTTGTTCCCCTATGTCTAGCTCCAAATAATTCAAGATCTTCCAGAATTTGAATAAGTGTACTACTTAATCCCCGATTACTTGAAATTCTGCTTACGAGAACTGGGACTTTTTGACTACTGGTGTTTAGTGTCGCTAATGAGCGTTTTTTATAATGGCTAATTAAATGACTCTTACCAACACCTGTATCTCCAATAAGAAGCATACATTGTTGATCAGACTGAAAAGCTCTATTTTGCCTCAAGTCATCAAAATCTTGATAGATTTCTTTTATTTGAGGGTGTTCAACCAAACATTCGCTAAAATTTTTTAATTGTTCACTTTCATTTAAAGTTAAAGCTCTCATTCAAAAGCCTCAAGATCATCACACCAAGAATCAATGATACTTGGAGTGAAGCGAGCTTTATCATCATCTAATAATTTCACATTCTCATCTTGCTCTATTTTAATTGTGCCTTTACCTGTATTACTGATATCAGCTAATTGAGCTTGCTTTTTAACGGCCGTAATTTTTGCCTTACTTTTAGTCGTTATAAAAAATTCTTGCTCTTGTTTTACTCGTTCATGGATAGCCATTCTAGCTTTAGCTAAACCCAAACTGTCTTTAGATTCTCGTATAATTTCTCGATTGATTTTTTTGATTGTTTTATGTTCATAAAGGCTCAATCCTTTTGTATAACCTGAAGGGTCTGTACAGGGTACTTCAATGTAACTACTTAGCTCCTCAAGATAGACATAAATTTTTGAAATATCATCAGGATCTATTTTGATGATTTTTTTGATTGTTTCTTTGGTTTGTGGGTAATGTTTACGATAATCAGATAAAGCTGTCGAGTCATACATCAACTCTTCAAATTTAAAGCCATTTCTGGTTAATGTTCGTTCGTCAGAGATCCTCATTAAAACAGAAAACCTGTCATCTTCCTCATCACTCATCTTAAGTGGAGGATAAACATCAAAACCCTTATTCCACTGCTTTATTGGAATACGAGTTTCTCGTGAATCACTTTCTTGATGGTGTACATCAACAATCCAACGATGAAACTCTTCAACAAAAGTTGAAAAACGCATAATTGCATCTTTTTCAGGCTTATATTCTTCTTTTTCTAAAATATTTGAAAACGTTTTACCTGGTAATTCAGATAAAAAGTATTGATTAATTACCCCAAAAAATCGTTCCACAAATGGTTTTAACCATGGTTTTCGAACAGGATTATATTGAATATTTATTCCTGCTGCGTGACAAGCATGCTCTAAACTTTTAGACCAAAACTCAGCACCATTATCCACAACCAAATTCTCTATCTTACCATAGCAAGGCCAGTCATTTTGTAACTCTATGCCAAGGAAATCGAGCGATTTAGGCTTAACTGCATGGGAAATTGCTTTCGCAGCTGATACATTAGAGGGACATTTATAACTTAGGTGAAATCCCATAATACAGCCACTAAAAACATCTATAAGTAATGTTAAATAAGGCCGACCAATTGGAATAAGTAATTCATCATCGAGAAGAATTAAATCAAGTGGTGTATGATCTATCTCTACACGCTCGAGTATTCTCGTAGGCGATATATGTGAAGAGCAATAAGCAAACCATTGATCTGCCTTGAACTTACCATGTCTTGCAACTGCAAGAGGGTAAGGGGGTAGTGCTTTGATTCTCTTATTAAATGCGGTATAAGATATCGTAGGTATTTTACCCTCAACGATTTTTTCATTTTCAATAATAATAAGATCTTTATAGTACTTATATGCTGTAGATACTGTAGGTCTTTTAGCATCTAATAATCGCTCTAGTGCTTTATCAAAGTAGATTTCATCCCCTTGGGTACGCTTTTCCCTGTTACCCATTTTATGCCTTTCAGTAACAAGTGAAGCAAGATCTCCACTACTCTCTATATACTTTTTACGCCAACGAACGACAGTCCTCCAACTAGGGTGAGAGGAGCAATCATTTTCAAATAGTTTTTCAAGGATAGGGTCTATATTTTTTTGAGTCCATCCACCTGATAGTTCTTTTTCTATAAAACTAATAACTTTATATTTATCTAACGCATTGTCTTTTAATAAATCAGGAAAGGTATCTAGATCTCGTTTAACTAAGTTTGAATCTTCCAATTTAAGATACTGAATGGGTGTTTCAGGTTTACTTGGTACTATTGATTCATCAAATTCATCATCAAAATCAGTCATAAACTGGCCATAAAGTCGGATTATTAGTCAAATCATCACGGCTTAAGTCTGCTTTTAAAAAGCCTTTATGTATTAATGCATATAAGAAAGAGCGCGCTTCACCAGTTGATAATCCTACTTGAGAGCTAACATCATTAAATTTCATGGCACCTGATTTTTGAATAAGATTCAGCAGTTCCTTCTGAACAGTATTAACACCGTAAACGCCTGAATATCTATGCAATAGTTTCAAGTTATTTAGAATAGGGTTAACTCTAATTTGCCTATCGGTTACTAAGATGAGTTCTCGCCCCAATTTTAAAGATGCTTGTCGTTTAGCCTTAAATTTATCTCTAAACAATAGAGATGAAATCTGGCTATACGGCTTATATTCGTGATATTTCTCATTACTATTTTTATATAGAATCAATGCATCGGGGGTATAAGGCAAGATTTTTCCATTGAACTCATATTTGAAACCTTCCGGCTGACTGCCATAACTTTCAATTTCATCGTTATATTCATGATGAAAACAAGCATCAAACTCCAATGTACTCTCACACATAATGACTTCACTAACTTTTGCACTAGCGAATTTAAATACGTTTTTGTTTGGAGAAGGCTTTCGTAAATTTCGTATATACATAGAATAAATCATGTGTTTTGATTGATAATAAGTATAAACCAAACAACAAAATTAAACAATTTGTCATTGTATGCTTTTATTTATCTATAAGCTATTAATTTACAAGCAATAAATTTTCGTAATAAAATCACATAAATTTATTTTATGTCAAAGTATGGTTTAAATTTGACATACTATGGTTATATTATGTCAAACTATGGTTTCAGCGACAATAGACAAGAGCATTAGAAAACAATAGTAGGGAAACAAAGCATGGTAACAGTCTCAAACTCAACAAGACTAATCTTTCGACTAATGGGGCAAGATGATGCTCAAGCACTATGGGAGTTAGATCAAGACCCAGAAGTTATGCGTTTTATTAATGGCGGTGAGCCTCATAGTATGGAGTTGATTAAAGAGGATTACCTTCCTCGGTTAAAAGCTTACACTAATGCCGCTGAAGGCTGGGGACTTTGGCAAGTGTCTAACAAAGTAACTCAAGAATATCTGGGTTGGGTATTAGTTCGACCAATGGATTTTTTTAGCGATACTCCAAACTTTGACGATTTAGAGCTAGGATGGCGATTTTTCAAGAAGTCATGGGGTAAAGGCTACGCCACAGAAGCAGCAATAGCCATTAAAGATGCCATTGCTGAGCAAGCTGAAGTGGGCTTTGTGTCAGCGCTAGCCATAGAAGATAATAGTGCTTCTATTAGCGTTATGAAAAAAATGGGCATGACTTTTATCAAAAGATATATGCACAAAGACCCAAGTGGTGACTTTATGGCAGTGCACTATCAAATGTCAGTAAAATAGCTTATTCTATTTATTCAATAAAAATAAAAAAGAATTAAGCTACTGAAAAATATAACTAACACACCACAACATTCAAATATTTTAGTCTATGTGCTCGCTTTTATTAGCGGCTTTTGCATCATGGGTATCGAGCTTTTAGGCGGTAGAATACTAGCGCCATTTTTTGGCAGTTCAGTGCATATTTGGGGCAGTATCATTACTGTTTTTATGCTGAGTTTATCCTTAGGTTATTTACTTGGCGGCAAGCTATCAACGCGCTCGCCATCATTAAAAATCTACGGCTTTATTTTTATCATTGCCGCAATTACCATTTTACCTATTGCTTTGTTTAGTCAGTGGTTAATGGAAGCAATATTTATCAGTATTGAGGATGCACGTTTTGGCTCTTTGGTTGCGTCAATAGCGTTGTTTTTTATTCCTACCGTTATTCTCGGTATGTTGTCACCCTATTCGGTGCGTTTGTTAGTGAAACGCTCTAATGAAAGCGGACAAATTGCAGGCAAACTCTACTTTATCTCAACCTTAGGTAGCGCCCTGGGTACTATAATAACGTCATTTTACTTAATATTATTATTCGACATTAATGTTATTATTTATAGTTTTAGTGGCTTGCTTGCTAGCTTAGGTGTACTGGCAATTTTCATTCATAAAGCGCGTCTTCAGTATAAAGCGGAGCTTAGTCATGTGTAAGCTTATCGCGGTATTATTATTGCTTTTATCACTGCCTGTCAGCTATGTTCAGGCAAAAGTTATTCATAACGAGCGTTCGTTATATCGCAATATTCTGGTTGAAGATGAAGGCGATTTGCGCTGTTTAAAATTCAATGTTAAAAGCACAAAAACCCAACAAAGTTGTTACTCAAAAAGCCAACCACAACAACTTGTGTTTAATTACACTAAATTAATGATGGCGAGTTTATTATTTAACGTTGAACCAAAGCGTATATTAATTATTGGCTTAGGTGGTGGAACTATGTCAAACACCTTGGCTCAGCTTTATCCGCAAAGCCAAATAGATAACGTTGAAATAGATCCTGCGGTCATTAAAGTCGCCCGTGATTATTTTGGTTTCCATGAAAACGATAATATTAAAACCTTTACTCAAGATGGGCGTATTTTTATCAAAAGAGCGCTGTTAAAAAATCAGCGTTACGATTGGATAATACTTGATGCCTTCAATGGTGACTATATTCCGGAGCATTTGTTAACGAAAGAGTTTTTACAAGAAGCGAAAGCATTACTGAGCGATAACGGCATACTTAGCTCAAACACTTTTTCGCAAAGCAAACTATATGCTCATGAGTCTGCCACTTATAAAGCAGTATTTGGTGATTTTTATCAAGTGAGCAATAGAGTTAATGCCAACCGCATTATTATCACCAGTAAAAATGGCTTTACAGATAACCCTATTGATCCGAAAAAACATAATGAACTCGCTGAAAAACTAGCCGATTATGGCGTAAACATTAAGTTTATTTACCGTAGTATGGTTTACACAAAAAAAGTACAGAATTGGTCAGATAACGCCCGCATTTTAACGGATCAATTTTCTCCCGCTAACTTATTAAACACTCACGAATAACATTTTTGAGCGAAAATTAGCCTAAGGTCTAATTGGCATATTTTGTCGACACTTTTATAGTGGCAATACAAATGACAACTAATTAGAGGCCGCTCATGAATTTCAATCAACAACATAATAAAGCAGAAGTATCACCAGAAGCTTATTGGAACGAACAAGCTAACCTTGTTGCTTGGTATCAAGCACCAAAAGCAATATTGTCGACAAACAGTAACAATTGGAGTGATTGGTTTACTGATGGCCAGCTTAATAGCAGCTATTTGGCTTTAGATTATCATGTTGAGCAAGGGCGTGGTGAGCAAGTAGCACTTATTTATGACTCACCTGTGAGTAACAGCAAACAATCTTTTACTTACCTTGAACTTACCGAGCTAGTGGCAAAATTTGCTGATGTACTGCAAAAACAGCATGTAGAAAAAGGTGATCGTGTACTTATTTACATGCCGATGATCCCACAAGCCGCTATTGCTATGTTAGCTTGCGCTCGCATAGGCGCTGTGCATTCGGTAGTATTTGGTGGTTTTGCAGCCAAAGAGCTTGCTGTTCGGATAGACGATGCCCAGCCCAAGATTATTGTTAGTGCTAGCTGCGGTATAGAAATCGAAAAAGTGATCCCTTATAAACCATTGCTTGATAACGCGATTGAAATAGCCCAACACCAACCCAGTCGTTGTATTATTTATCAACGAGAGCAGTTAACAGCCCAACTAAGCAGTGATCGCGATTATTGTTGGCAAGCATTAATCAATAATGCGCAACCAATAGCACCCGTTAGTCTTAAAAGTACTGATCCACTTTATATTCTTTATACCTCAGGTACAACCGGAAAACCCAAAGGTGTGGTGCGCGATAATGGTGGCCATGCCGTTGCCATGCTTTACAGCATGAAAAATGTTTATGGCATGCAAACAGGCGATACTTTCTGGGCAGCCTCAGATGTCGGTTGGGTTGTGGGTCACTCTTATATTGTTTATGCACCTTTGATGGCGGGTTGCACTACAGTTTTATATGAAGGAAAACCAATAAGAACCCCTGATGCCGGTGCTTTTTGGCGGGTATGTGCAGAGTATAAAGTCAATGTCTTATTTAGTGCGCCAACGGCCTTTCGTGCTATCGCCAAAGAAGACCCTAATGGTGAGTTAATCAATGATTATGATTTATCTCATTTAAAACGCTTATACCTTGCAGGCGAACGACTAGATCCAGCAACCTACCACTGGCTGCAAGAAAAAACTCAACTGCCAGTAATAGATCATTGGTGGCAAACTGAAACAGGCTGGGCAATTGCCAGCACGCCTTTCACTGATGAAAACTGCACTGAATTGCAACCAACTAAAGCAGGCTCTGCTGGTTTTCCTGTACCCGGCTTTAACGTAGAAATACTCGATGCTCATGGCAAAACATTACCTGCCAATCAACAAGGTACAGTTGCCATAAAATTACCTATGCCACCAGGGTGTTTAGCCGGTATTTATCAAGACGAGCAACGCTTCAAATCAAGTTACCTAGCCACCCACCCCGGCTATTATGTTACTGGCGACGGTGGCTATCTTGATGACGATGGTTATTTATTTATTATGGGTCGAACCGATGATGTTATTAATGTCGCCGGACACCGTTTATCTACAGGTGAAATGGAAGAAGTGTTATCGGCTCATTCTGCTATTGCTGAGTGTGCTGTTGTTGGCATTCACTGCCCACTAAAAGGCCAAGTACCTTTTGGCCTTGCGGTAATTAAAAATGGCATTACAGAGAGTGATGATGAACTCACCCAAGAGTTAAAAAACAAAATTCGTCTCGAAATAGGTGCTATCGCTTCATTAAAAGGTCTAATTGTTGTTGAACGTTTGCCCAAAACACGCTCCGGAAAAATTTTGCGTAAAACCTTGAGGCAAATGCTTGATGGTAAAGAAATTGATATTCCCTCAACCATTGATGATCCTCAAGTATTACAAGAGTTGTCCCCTAAATTAACAGGGGTTTCAGGTTAATAATATTGATAAATAATCATTTTATTGTAAGCTTAGAGAAGACGCTTAAAAACTAAACGATTGAGTGTCTTCTCTGTTTTTCCCTTTGGTACTAGCTAAATTTTACTGGTACTTGGCAATGTTAGGTGAGCAATGTATTACAATACGCAAACTTACACTAAGCTAAAAGAGCAACGAAAACACAAGTTGTTCCTTTATTCTATGCTGCTCGCCTTAGCACTCTTGCTCGTTAATATAGCGATGGACTATGTATTTACCAACCATATTCCCTTTAATGCGGTAATCACAATTTTCATTGTGGCGGCCTTTTTTTTAGTTAAATATTTTTGTTCATTTAAACAGGGGTTATACCGCGTTTTTTATCTGATATTTGTTATTGCCATTGTTGAAGCAATTATTCACTCACGCCCAGAGCATACTACTACAACCTATTGGGCATATTTAATTATTATTACTATTTTTACTTATGAAAACACAACCAAAAATGCATTAATTATAAATAGTTTAGCTTTTTTAAGTTTAGCCTCATTGTCTGTACTGAATTACTTATCAATTATTGAGCTACCTTACAGTCAATTTAACTATTTTAGTTTTTTGATGATCTATTTGGTACTTTCTGCTTTTGTTTATATTATGGTGAAAAATTTTTCAGAATTAGAAGCTATTCTTCACCGACAATCCAAAACACTACAAAATAATGTAGATGAATTACATCAAGTACAACAAAGTTTAATTGAAGCGGAAAAAATGGCGGCTTTAGGTGGATTAGTCGCCGGCATTTCTCATGAGATAAACACCCCACTAGGCATTGCATTAACGGCAATAACGCATAATCAAGACCTACTTATTAATACCGAGAAGCACTTAAAAGAGAAAACCTTAAAGCAAAGTGCGCTGATCGAGTCTATTAAATCTCAGCAACACGGATACCGTATTATTTTAAAAAACCTAGACCGAGCTAATAATTTAATTGGTCACTTTAAGCAAGTCGCTGTAGATCAAGCCTCGGAAAATTTGCGCGAAATACATATTTATGAATATATACAAGAAATTGTTGATTCCATGTATTCAATACTTAGACAAAAAGACATTAAAATTCATTTTGATGGTAAAGAAAACATTAAAGTAAATACTTACCCTGGCCCTATTTATCAAATTATCAGTAACTTTGTTAATAACTCGATATTGCATGGCTTTGAACTACAAAAAGAGGGTAATATATTTATTTCAGTGGACGTTTCACCAGACAGAATAACACTCTCATATCGTGATGATGGCATTGGCATGAATGAAGAAATGTTAAAGAAAATTTACGAGCCTTTTGTCACTAGCAAGCGTAATCAAGGTGGCAGCGGTTTAGGTATGAATATAGTTTACAACTTGGTCACGCAAGTGTTAGAAGGCGACATAAATTGCCAATCGACACTGGGTGAAGGCATTGAAATTATTATCTCTTTTCCAATCGCACTCGATAATAATGCTAGCTTAGTTTGAGTTTATACCATATATGGTATTATATCTTGTTTTACTGGGACTACAATAAGGCGGTTTTGCTTGATCCTGCTACGGCTTGGTTAATCTCATCCATTTCAGCTGGGGTTAAATCTCGCCACTGCCCTGGCTTTAAGTTACCTAACTCAACACTCATAATACGTGAACGTTTAAGCTTTTTAACCTCATAATCTAAATATTCACACATACGACGAATTTGACGGTTCAAGCCTTGAGTTAAAATAATAGTAAAAACAAAACGACTTTTCATTCTGACAATACAGGGCTTAGTAATAGTGCCTAAAATGGGCACACCACGTGACATTCGCTCGATAAAGCGCTCACTAATAGGTTTGTCTACGGTCACAATATATTCTTTGTCGTGGGCATTTTCAGCGCGCAAAATTTTATTAACAATATCACCGTCACTGGTAAGAAAAATTAAACCTTCGGAAGGTTTGTCTAAACGACCAATGGGGAAAATACGTTCTTTATGATTAATGGCATCAATAATATTACCGCGTACATGTTTTTCGGTAGTACAAGTAATGCCAATGGGTTTGTTATAAGCAATATAAATGCGATCAGATTTGTTACTAGCACTAGCAGCAATAGTTTTTCCGTCTACTTTGACCACATCACCGACCTGAACTTTAGTGCCAAGCTCAGGTACTTTATCGTTAATAGTAACGCGATTAGCTTCAATTAATTTATCAGCGCCACGGCGAGAACAAAATCCTGATTCACTGATGTATTTATTTAAGCGTTTTTCGGTAGTTGGCGTGTTAGACATAAAATCAATTGTGGTGCATTTAGTTTAAACAGTATTATACTTAAAACATTCATTAATGTATCAAACATCTGTAATTCACTATGTTAATTTTTGCTCATCGCGGTGCCAGTGGAGTTGAGCCAGAAAACACTTTACGGGCAATTCAAGCTGCGCTAAATGCTCAAGTAGACGGTATTGAAGTAGATATTCATGAAGTAGACAACAAGCTTTTTGTTATTCATGATCGTTGGCTACACAGAACAACTACTGGCAATGGTCAAATATCTCACCATAATTATGCACATTTGCGCTCTTTAGATGCAGGGCTAGGCGAAACCATTCCAACGTTAGATGAGGTGCTATCTCTCATTGCAGGAAAATGTACCATTAACCTAGAGCTAAAAGGTGTTAAGAATTTAAGTTTGTTGTTCTCATATATTGATCTTGCCATCAAAACTAAAAAGCTATCAGTGCATGATTTATTACTATCATCCTTTAATCATCGTTTACTTGCCAGTATTCACCAGCAAAGACCCGAATTTAGCATAGGTGCCCTAACCGCTTGTTATCCATTAGAATACGCAAAATTTGCTGAACAATTAAAGGCATATTCAGTGCACCTTGATGTTGATTTTATTAGTGAACATTTTGTTGCCGATGCCCATAAACGGGGCTTAAAAGTATTTGTTTATACTGTAGATGAAATAGAAGACATTAATGCCATGAAAGCATTGGGAGTTGATGGTATATTTTCGAATTTTCCTACTAGAGCTAAAAGTCATCTTGCGCATTTAAACGTTAAAAAATGAGAAGATAATTAGAAAAAATATCGTGCCGAAAGCTGTACTTGCTTTTCCACTAAATCAACAGCTTGATTAGTATAAGCACGAGCGGGGCGATAACTATCAATATAGTTAAACTCTGCCGATAAAAACCAATTTTTGCTAAAACGATAACTATGGTTTAGCGTCATTGCTTGACCATCTTCATTATTATTATCTCCCCAAGTATTATCATTATCGGTCACTGAAAAGTCTTCGAGGCGAACAGTACTTTTATGTTTTTTATTGCCTGATTTATCACCCCAAGGAAAGTCTTGCCATTTATAAGTTAACGAAACAAAAGCGCTACGGTAGTCATTATTCACCACATCAACTTTTTGCTCACTTTGCATCAAGGTATCACCTGATAAGTATTGGGCAATTAATGATAAATTTTTTGAAAAGCGCCAACTAGCGCCTAAATGATAAAAACGTGTTCGCCAGCCATATTGACCATTAACCACTTTGTAAGGTGTAGCCCTATTGTCATAATAACCTACCGCTATTTCACCTTTGCCATGTAACGACCATTCACCTCGAACATGGTAGCCAGCACGGTCATCAAGTTCTATAAAGGGCTTTGATTTATCGGCTTGAGCAGCAAGTTTTCCTCCTTCATCGAGAGCAGGAAACCATGGAAAATCTCGCGCTTCACCCCACAGAGTTTGTCGGCTACTCATAGTCCAACCATGCCAAGCAAGTAAAGCGCCAGCAGGGTCGTTATTAATGAAGGCGGTTGCAGAAAAAGAAAGGTCATAGGCATCACCATTCATTCTACCTAAACGAGTAACTTTAAATTCTGAGCCTAATACGCGAATCTCTTCGCCTATCCATGTATTGACCATTGAGGAATTTAAGGTGTTTTTACTTGCCCATGCATAAGCATTATTTTCGAGCGATATTTCAGGGTAAAAAATGCCACCTTTTACTTGCAGTCGATAACCTGAGGCATTGGGCAAACCTCGATATTTTACATAAGCTTCAGTGACACCCGCAGTACTATCTTCGTTATCAACAAAGCTATTTAAAACACCCTGTGCGCTCAAACCATTTTGCCATTGTGCACTTAATTGAAGCCCTGCTTGGGCGATAGATAGCTGTTGACCGTCACTTAACGCAAATTTTCCTTGGCCGCCAGCAATGTAGCCTTTTTGTAATGAGTCAGTAGTGCTTGCTCTTATATCGAGTACACCATGAGCTTGAAACTCTACCGCTTCACTAACTTGACTGTTGATTATTGCTAATAAAATAACGAAACAGGAGCCAATAAACTTATTGCTGATCACGTATTTTCCTTAATATTTGCTTTAGATTCTGCACTAGATTGATGTAATGCCTGCTGCTCAAGCAGCCAAGTGGTTAACTCTGCTGCTGGTTTTGGTCTACTAATAAAGTATCCTTGTGCTAATTCACAATCATGCTCTGCCAACCAGTTAAGCGAAAACTCATCTTCAATACCTTCGGCAACAACATGTAAACCCATATTGTGCGCTAATTCAATAGTTGAGCGTACTATAATTTGATCGTCAGCGTCATGCTCAAGTCGTTGTACAAAAGATTTATCTATTTTCAATTCATGCACAGGCAACTGTTTTAATTGGGCTAAAGAAGAATAACCAGTACCATAATCATCAATAGAGATTTTCATGCCGTGGCTTTTAAATTCACTGAGTAACTTAATTGCTGATTCGGGGTCTTCAACCACTGAGCTTTCTGTTACCTCTAAGGTGACTTTTTCAGGCGCTACATTAGCCGTCATTAACGACTGACAAATAAACTGATGGAAATCAGCTTCTTTCAAGTTTTCTGCTGAAATATTCACGGCGACATTAAGATCAAGACCTAATGTTTTCCAAATATTTGACTGTGCTAAAGCTGTAGTGAATACCCAGCGAGTTAGCGCTTTAATTTGCCCCGTTTGTTCGGCAATATGGATAAAATCATCAGGTGGTATCATCCCTAAATTAGGATGTTGCCAACGCACAAGCGCTTCTGCATGAGTGACAATGCGAGTTTTCAAACACATTTTAGGCTGAAAGTGCAATTCAAGCTCGCCCGCAGGGATAGCTTGTTTTAAATCATTAATAAGGTTTAAACGGTCAACCGTATTAACATCAAGCTCAGGTTGATAAATCTGCACCAATTTACTGGTATCACGGGTATGATGAAGCGCAGTATCAGCCATTTGCACCAAAGTTTTAGCGTCACTAGAGTGCTCTGGCGATATGGCAACACCCATACGAACTTGTAGCTGTAAACTAATACCTTGATAATCAAAAGTTGGCTCTAGTTCAGCTTGTATTTGCGCGACGGTATCGTCTATTTCAAGATGGTCAGCGAGTAAAACAAACTCATCGGCACCTAAATGCACTAACTTTTTAAAGTTAGTGCTAAGGCATAAGGCTTGTAAACGTCGGGCTAGCTCTTTAATGACTTCATCACCTACGTCGTGCCCTAACGTATCATTCACATCTTTTAAACGACTTAAATTCAAATGTAGCAGAACAAAACTTTGCTGCTGCTCTGTAAAATCTTTTAAGGTTTGATTAAGTGCATTACGGTTGGGTAAATCCGTTAATGGATCATGATTACCAGAATGTGTAATCGCTTCTTCACGTTGCAAAACAGCCGCTTGCATTTGATTAAATTCATCGGCGAGTTGACCAATTTCATTATCGTCATTTAAAGTTACGGTTTGTTGATAATCACCACTGGCAATAACTTTTGCTTGAGCAACTAACCTTTTTATCGGTTTACTAATAGAAGCAGCAATTAAATAAGCGCTAGTTAACGACACAAACAAGGTCAGTGCTGTTAAAATTAAAAAACGCCACCATTGCTCTTGCAATAGTGCAATAAAATTAGCCCGTAAACCGTACATAACAACACCAAATTCTTGTTGATCAAACTCGGTTATTAATGAGTGGGTGGCTATATATTGGGGTGGAATAACACCTTGAATGACACTTTCAGCTAAGGTTAATTCTTGCCCTGATTGTGCATTTTCTGTCGATGATGCTATTAAGCGCCACATATCATCATATTTGAGAATAAAATCGGTATTCAAATTAGTGATAGCCATAAATTCTTTTGCTAAACGCTGATCTATTTGAAAACCAAAGGCAATCCAACCAAGCGTTTTAGTACCAACGGTTACTGGTGATAAGCTTAATTGGTATATCGCTTTATCAATAATATATAAATGTGCCGTCTGACCAGATTCAAGCCAGTCAGCAAAGCGAAATGCGGTATTACGCTCAGCACCTTGTTTAATTTTGCTACGTGTATCATCTTGAAAGTAACGTTGTAATTGACCTGTGATAATACCTTCAGCAGAAATTGCCATCGCTAAATCAGCATCAATACGTTTTCTATGGTTATTTAAGGCGACTAATAAACTACGAGTATCATCATTAAACACTTCTTTTAAACCGTAGTCTTTCGCCGCTGTTTCAGCAAAAGCGGCTAGGTAATCTAAACGCCGATCAAATAGTTCAGTGAAAATTGTTTTGGCTGTACTCAAACGATTATTAATTTCAGCAGTCTCTTGATTTTTGTTCCCGCTGTATAACGTCCAGAAGGCAATGGCTTGTACCATAAGTAGCAACAATACAAAAAAAAGAAATATCTTGTTCTGTAAACTTTTCACTGAATAACTTTCCTTTTAATTTATTGTTATTTACTCATAGTCAGATAAGAAATCAAAATCATCATCGTTTTCTTGTCTTGGAATCTCTGAAATTTCATTTTTCAACGTAATCGCAAAAGCTGAATCCGTTGAGATAACAACCTCTTTTATCATACGGTTATTTTCACTTTGCATTTGTGGGTGCCAAACAACTACTTTATATTTACCCTGCTTATCAATGTCAAAACTCACCTGACCTTGACTATCAGTTTTACCAAAATAAGGCGTATTTACCAGCAATAAATAACCACTCATCCAATCATGGATATTACACCCCATAGCAACTTCACTGGCTTGATTGAATTGTATAGTTGAATTAGTTTGTCCAGCGCGAATTTTAAATGAAAACTTGTTATCACTGCCCGCTGAATAAATATGATGAGTTATATCGTCTTGATTGGCGAATTCAACCTTTGAATTGACTTGGCTAACACTAATGTAAGGTGTAAATGATTTGCCAAGCTGACCAATTATTATTGGCTTTGTAGCAGGTACCAAAGCCTGCCAACCCAAAGGTTCAAGGTAAACAACAAGATCTTTCAATCCTTTCTCTGCTTGACTACTGACAGATATTTGCACGCACGTTTTCTCTTGTTTTTTGCCATCACAGCTATTAAAGCTGTATGCATTAACCGAGAGCAACATCCAGAACAAGAGTAAAACAAATGTAAAAATCTTATTATTCAAAAGAATATCCTAATATAAATGTGTTTTACCAATTTGATTAAGTGTATACCAAATTTAGGTAAATTGAATGTCTATATTTGCTGCTTTTTTGCAACTTTTCAGTTGCTAGCTATATAGAACAAAATACACCCTATAGAATTTCAGCTTGATACAGAATAACTTTAATTAGGGACTATTAGTGTACTTATACTCGAGTGAAGTCAAACTGCGAGTATATTGCAGCTAAATCACTTGTTGACCATTTTGGATTAAAACATTTAATGGGTTTACACCAAATTGATAACAAAGTTCGGCGGGTTGGTTTATATTCCATACGGCTATATCAGCATCAAAACCAAGCGCCAACTGCCCTTTACTCGCAGATAACCCTAATGCTTTAGCAGCATTACAAGTTACGCCTGCTAAAGCCTCGCTGGGTGTTAACCTAAATAAAGTACACGCCATATTCAACATTAATTGAATTGAGCAAATGGGTGACGATCCCGGATTTGCATCAGTGGCAATCGCCATAGCAACACCGTGTTTACGCAGTAAATCAATCGGTGGCAGCTGGGTTTCACGTAGAAAATAAAAGGCACCGGGTAATAAAACCGCGGTCATATTAGCATCGCTCATGGCTTTAATGCCTGCTTCAGATAAAAACTCAACATGATCACTTGAGAGCGCATCATATTGTGCCGCTAACTCAGTGCCGCCTAAATCAGATAATTGTTCAGCATGCACTTTTATCGCTAAACCATGCTCTTTAGCTGCATTAAAAACACGTTCGGTTTGCTTTAGATTAAAACCAATGTTTTCACAAAAAACATCAACTGTATCAGCTAATTGCTGCTCAGCAACTAAGGGCATCATCTCATTGCACACTAAATCGATATAACCATCAGCATCATTTTTATACTCTACAGGCAAGGCATGTGCCCCTAAGAAAGTACGTTTGATAGTAACCGGCAGCTCTTGTGCTAATTTTCCAGCGACGTTAAGCATTTTTACTTCGTTTTCAACATCTAAACCATAACCTGACTTTATTTCAACGGTTGTTACGCCCTGCTGATGCAATGCGCTTAACCTTGGCAGCGCCGTTGCCAACAACTCAGCTTCGCTTGCTGCACGGGTAGCTTTAACAGTCGAGACAATACCGCCACCGGCTTCAGCAATTTCTTGATAACTTTTACCCTGCAAGCGCATCTCAAACTCATTGGCTCTATTGCCGCCATACACAAGATGAGTGTGACAATCAATCAACCCCGGAGTTAACCATTTGCCTTGACCATCAATAACATTAACATCGTTTTCATTATAGGCAGGTAAGTCAGCTACTTTACCTAGCCAAGCAATTTTTCCATCACTAATGGCTAGTGCTGCTTGTGTGATTTCACCATAACTAGTACTTGATTGTGTCATAGTAGCTAGATTTACATTTAGCCAAAGTGTTTGCCAGTGAGAGGAGATGCCGCTTGCTTGCGCTGAGTTTTTCATAAGTATATAGCCAAAAGTAAGGTGATATTTGCCAATAACTTTAGCTGAGAAAGTAAAATTTAGCAATAGTTGTATATACAACTATTGCATTATCGGATTAACTATGAGATTGTATATACAAGTTATCTCATATACAAAATATATCGGGCATCATAATGAACATCGCCAGCTTGTCTAAAAAAGAATTAAGCAAAAACGAAAAACCAGCTAAATATACAGTTATAAAACAGCATATTTGCCAAAAAATAGAATCTGGCAAGTGGCCACAACATTATAAAGTACCATCAGAGAATGAGCTAACAAAACAATTTGATGTTAGCCGCATGACTGCTCGTCGCGCCTTACAAGAATTAACTGAACAAGGCATTCTTGTACGAGCACAAGGGTCAGGAACCTTTGTAAACACGTTTAAATCGCAATCATCAATACTAGAAATTAGAAATATCAGCGATGAAGTTCACGAGCGCGGTCATCAATACCACGCCAAACAGCTTATGCTTAAATCTATTGCGGTCACTGAAGAAATTACCATTTTATTAAATTTGAAAAACAAAGAACATGTTTATTTGTCGCAAATTTTACACTTTGAAAATGATAAACCTATTCAATTAGAACAGCGTTATGTCAACGCGTCACTTGTTCCTGAGTATTTATTACAAGACTTTACCACCACAACCCCTCATGAGTATTTATCAGCTGTTGCACCGTTAACCGAAGCTACCCATGAAATTGAAGCAATAGTAGCAACAGATGATGTTTGTCAGTTGCTTGATATTAGTAACACTGAGCCATGTTTGCAAGTTAAGCGTAGAACCTGGTCCAGCAAAGGTGTTGTAAGTTTAGCTATACTAACTTCACCAGGAAATAAATACCGTCTTGGTAGCCATTTAATTTTTTAATTTAGGAGTATTAACAATGACCTTTAAATACGGTGTAGACCGCCTTAACCTTGATATTGTCAATGGTATTGCTGATGGCAGTATCAAAGCAGAGCTGTGCCAAGAAGCGATAGATAACATTAATACTAGCCGTCAACGAGTTGAAAAAATGGCTGCTTCTGATGAAGCGGTATATGGTATTAATACCGGTTTTGGCCCTTTATGCGATACACAAATTTCACCTGAAGATACTAATCTCTTACAGAAAAACCTACTCATCACTCATGCTGTAGGTGTTGGTGAGCCAATAGATAAAGCTATTTCAAAGTTAATGTTAATCACTAAGGTACATGCATTAAGCCAAGGGTTCTCAGGTATTCGCCTGGAAGTGGTTGAGCGCATGCTAACCTTTATTGAACTCGATTTAATACCTGTAGTACCAGAGCAAGGCTCCGTTGGTGCATCAGGAGATTTAGCGCCGCTTTCTCACTTATTTTTACCGCTTTTAGGTGAAGGTGAGTTTTGGGATAATAGAGAGGGGAAAGATGGAAAAACTGTACCAGCAGCGCTTTTGCTACGAGAAAATAGTTTAGAGATCATGAGCCTACAAGCCAAAGAAGGCTTAGCACTAATTAATGGTACACAATTTATTTTGTCTCATGGCATTACAGCGCTAACTAAAATGCGTTATTTATTAGACCTAGCCGATATGACAGGTGCCATGAGTATCGAAGGCATGCAAGGTAGCGAATCGCCATTTAGAGACGAGCTACACCAAACTCGCGCATTTAAAGGTAACCTTGAAGTGGCTACCCGCATGAGGCATTTCTTCAAAAACTCACAGAATATGGCTGATCATGAAAACTGTGACCGTGTTCAAGATCCCTATTCATTACGATGCATTCCTCAAGTACATGGTGCATCACGTAACGCTTATTACCATTTAGAAGAGTTAGCTGAAATTGAAATGAATTCTGTAACAGATAACCCCATTGTTATCAGTAGTGAAGAAGCCATTTCTGGTGGTAGTTTCCACGGTCAACCGCTAGCTATGGTACTTGATTACGCCTCTATCGCGGCGGCTGAATTAGGTAATATTGCTGATCGTCGTTGTTACTTGTTATTAGAAGGTTTACACGGTTTACCGAGATTATTGACCACAGCAGGTGGATTAAACTCAGGCATGATGATTCCACAGTACGCTACCGCAGCATTAGTCACAGAAAACAAGTCACTTTGTTTCCCACCATCAGCTGATAGTGTACCAACCTCTATGGGTCAAGAAGATCACGTGTCTATGGGTAGTATTTCCGGCAGAAAGCTAAACCAAATTTTAGGCAATTTAGAGAAAATTCTTGCTATCGAGTTAATGTATGCCGCGCAAGCTATTGAATTTAGACGTCCGAATAAGTGCTCAGATATTATTGAACTAAACCATCAAATAATCCGAGAAAAAGTATCTAAACTTGAAGAAGACAGACTATTAAAGCCGGATATTGACGCCATGATTTCATTAGTTAAATCACAAGCATTCACCGTTAGTTTTAACCATTAACAAAGGGGTATTACTATGACAGCAACAATGACTTTCCAAGAAGAAATAAAACAAGGGATTCCAAGTGAATTACCACCAGTAAAGCCCTATCCTGCTGACGCTAATCGTGCACCAAAACGTAAAGATATTCTAAGCGTAGACGAGAAGCAGTTAGCGGTAAGGAACGCTTTACGTTATTTCCCAAAAGAATGGCACCAAGAACTCGCAGAAGAATTCGCGCAAGAGCTGAAAGATTTTGGCCGTATTTACATGTACCGCTTTAAGCCTAGCTATCATTTAAAAGCACGCTCAGTTGGGGATTATCCAGCAAAATGTCAGCAAGCAGCAGCAATCATGTTAATGGTTGATAACAACTTAGACCCAGCGGTTGCTCAACATCCTGAAGAGTTAATTACTTACGGTGGTAATGGTGCAGTGTTCCAAAACTGGGCACAATACTTATTAGCCATGAAATACTTAAGTGAGATGGAAAGCGATCAAACCTTGCACTTATATTCTGGCCACCCAATGGGGCTATTCCCTTCATCAGAAGATGCACCGCGTGTTGTGGTGACTAACGGCATGATGATACCTAACTACTCTCAGCCAGATGACTGGGAAAAGTTTAACGCCATAGGTGTCACTCAGTATGGTCAAATGACCGCTGGTTCATTTATGTATATTGGACCACAAGGTATTGTTCACGGCACCACCATTACTGTGATGAATGCTTTTCGTAAAGTATTGGATAAAGGCGAAAGCTCTCAGGGTAAAATTTTCTTAACTGCGGGTTTAGGCGGTATGAGTGGCGCGCAACCCAAAGCAGGTAACATAGCAAACTGTGTGACTGTTTGTGCTGAAGTAAATGCTCATGCGGCAACTAAACGTCATCAGCAAGGTTGGGTTGATGAGTTAATTGATAACATGGATCAGCTTGTTGCCCGCGTTAAAGCAGCTCAAGCAAACCAGGAAGTAGTATCAATTGCTTATATTGGTAACGTTGTTGATGTCTGGGAAAGCTTCTATGAGCAAGAGATTTTTGTTCACTTAGGCTCAGACCAAACCTCATTGCATAACCCTTGGTCAGGCGGTTATTACCCAGTAGATATTAGCTATGAAGAGTCAAATCGTTTGATTCGTGAAGAGCCAGAAGTATTTAAAACTAAAGTGCAAGCAACGTTAAAACGTCACGCTGATGCGGTTAACAAACACACTGCTCGTGGTACTTACTTCTTCGATTATGGTAATGCCTTCTTACTTGAAGCATCACGAGCAGGCGGTGATGTGATGGCGGAAAATGGTACTGATTTTAAATACCCATCATATGTACAAGATATTTTAGGCCCTATGTGTTTTGACTATGGCTTTGGCCCATTTCGTTGGGTTTGCGCGTCGAGTAAATCTGAAGATTTAGATAAAACGGATGCTATTGCAGCACGAGTACTGAAAAAAATCATGGCAGATTCACCGGAAGAAATTCAGCAACAAATGCAAGACAACATCACTTGGATTGAAGACGCTAAACAAAACAAGTTAGTGGTAGGCTCACAAGCACGTATTCTTTACGCTGATGCGCAAGGCCGTATGGAAATTGCTAAAGCCTTTAATGATGCTATTGAAGCTGGAGAAATTGGCCCGGTAGTACTTGGCCGTGATCATCACGATGTATCAGGCACTGATTCACCATTTCGCGAAACATCAAACATCTACGATGGCAGTCGTTTTACTGCCGACATGGCGATTCACAATGTCATTGGTGATAGTTTCCGTGGCGCTACTTGGGTTTCAATCCACAATGGTGGTGGCGTTGGTTGGGGTGAAGTAACCAACGGTGGTTTTGGTATGTTACTTGACGGTTCAGCAGCAGCAGAACGTCGCTTAAAATCTATGCTATTATTTGATGTAAACAATGGTATTGCTCGTCGTAGTTGGGCACGTAACGCCGAGGCAAATTTTGCCATTCAGCGTGAAATGGCGCGCACACCTAAACTCAAAGTAACGCTAGCGAATTTGGTTGAAGATGAGATTTTAAACAACCTATCGTTATAATAATACCATGAATTGGGTATAACAAAAGAGGCTACTATGATAGAAGATACGAAAACACCGGTTAATAGTGAAAACACTGTTCCCAAGTGGTTCAACATAGTAGCCATACTTGCCTTAGTGTGGAATTTAATGGGGGTCATGGCGTTTGTCATGCAAATGATGATGACACCAGAAATGATTGCCGAATTACCTCAAGCTGAACAAGACATATACAATTCAGTGCCAATGTGGGCAACTATCGCTTTTGCTTGTGCTGTTTTTGGTGGCGCGCTTGGTTCTCTAGCATTATTAATGAAAAAATCTTTAGCACAGCCATTATTACTACTGTCATTAGTTGGCGTGCTAATTCAAATGTTCCATTCCTTTGTCATCAGTAACTCTTTTGAAGTGTTTGGCCCCGGTGGCGCGATTATGCCAGTAATGGTTGCGGTTATTGCCATTGCACTTGTACGTTTGGCTAATAAAGCTAAAACAAATAGCTGGCTTAATTAGATTCGTAAGACTGAAGTCTCACCTACAGCGATAATCAATGTAGGTGAGACTTTATTTTTCTTTTTTCAAAGCATTTCTCTAATGCTTGCTGCTGTTTTAAGGGTGCGAATCTCTTGAAACAAGGTATCTGCTTCAACATATTGTAATTTTAAATATTTAAGCCATTGCTTGATGCGATTAGGGTAGTATTTACTTTTGTCGCCATAGGTTTCGCATTCGGTATAATCAAGTAATAAGGCTTGTACGTCAGACCACAACATTACCTGTTCATCCTTTTTAATAACATGTGCTAAATTGGGCAGCATTAACGCACCACGACCAACCATAATATCAGTACAACCCGAAATTTCACGACACTTTTGTGCATCACTTTGATTAAATATATCGCCATTGGCAATAACGGGCATGCTTACACTTTGTTTGATCTTGGCTATCCAATGCCAGTGCGCTGGTGGTTTATAGCCTTCAACCTTAGTTCTTGCGTGCACAGTTAATTCATTAGCGCCAGCAGCTTCAACAGCTTGAGCATTTTCTATGGCAAGGCTTTTGTCTTCATAACCAAGGCGTATTTTAGCGCTGACAATGGCATCGTCTGGTACTGCATTTTTCACCGCACTGACAATTTGGTAAAGGTTTTCAGGATCTTTAAGTAAGACCGCGCCGCCACGATTATTATTAACCATTTTTGAAGGACAGCCAAAATTAATGTCAATGCCGTGTGAGCCTAATTCGATAACTTTAGCTGCATTGTCAGCCATACATTGTGGATTTTGACCTAATAACTGCACGCGAACAGGCGTTCCTGCGGCAGTGGTGCAACCATAAACGCTAGCGTTTTTCAGTTCAGGACAAGCTCGATAAAAAGCCCGATCAGAAATAACTTGGTCAACTACACGAACAAACTCAGTAACACAAAGATCGTAACCGCCAACCTTAGTCAACAAATCGCGCATCAAATGGTCAAGTACGCCTTCCATCGGCGCTAGTACAACTCGCATAACTATTTTTTCTTATCACTGTTTTTATCAACAAAATTACTGACTAACCAATAAAAACCCATAGTTAACAAGGCAATAAAGAAATGAACCGCTATGGTGAGTAGTTGGGTATTTTCTTGCCACATAAAAACAGGACCATGATAGGTGATAAAGAATAAATCAAGCGCTGAGATATGCAGCCAGATCAGCACAAATAATAATTTTAAGCGGTGACGGATAAGGAAAGCTTTGGAAAATAAGTTCAAAAGGTAGACCAATAAAAAATAGAGTGGCTATTATAACCAAGAGAGTAGGTCAGGGTATACAAACTTGTAAGTTAACCTTTGTTTAGCTTTTTCACCGCAGACAACTCTGGTGATTTCATCTGACTGATGTGGCGAAAAATCCGGAGCGGCTAAGGACAGTGATTTTGCCGCAGCTTGATAATATTGCTCTTTATTTACATGGGTATCACTAACGCCATTAAAAATTCCCTGTGCTGATTCAGTGCTAAGTAATGACTCAATTAAGCCAACCGCATCTTGCTGATGAATTAAATTCACTGGTGATTTAGCATTAGTAAGCGTTTTACTCGCTAAAAGGAATTTACCGGGATGGCGCTCAGGTCCAACTAAACCTGCCAAACGGAGAACAACTCCCTGCTTAGAAGCATGTTTAGAGAAATTTAACACCGCTTGCTCAGCTGCATTAAGGATTTTCGTTTTACTTGTTGTTAAATTAAGTGCACTTTGCTCATCGACCTTGCCAGTTAAACCTTGGTATACCGCTGTGCTCGACAATAAGATAATACGATCAACTAGCCCTCTTTGCTGCGCGGCATTTACAACTTGCGCTATTTTCTCTGCGTAGTCGGTTTGTCCTTGTTTAAATTTTGGCGTAATAGCAATAACCAGAGATTGCTGCGCAAAAACATCATGCTGTGAAAATTGTTTGTCATCCGTGGGCAAAGTGAGTTGCTGTGCCTTAATGCCCAGCTGATTTAACTTTTCTATATTTTCTTGCTTACTACTAGTAGCAAGTACCAACTTACCCGCAGGTAATAGGCTATCTGCTAATGCTTTGCCTAACCAACCGCAACCTATAATGCCAACAGAAAGGTTAACGGGTTTATTATCTGATTTTTCCTGAATCATGATTATTGCTCATAGCTTTTTATTTGTTTGACGACGTCGCTGGCAACGCCATTAGGTACCATTAAAGATAAATTATATTGGCTTATTTTCCAGCCATGCTGAGTGCTAATAAGTACACCTGCACCACGGCAAAGACCATATTTTTTATTGGTAAGTAATTCATCAAAAAAGGCGATCGAATTATTTTCAAGTAAGCTGATATTTCGCTCTTTAGTAACATATAACCACCCCTTACCTTGTTCAAAGTAAGGCAACACAAAGGCAGAAAATTGTTTTTTAGTCCAGCGTTCACTGGCATCAGTGCCCAGAAAGATAGCATCATCGGTAAGTAAATTTAAATAGCTTGTGGCATTGGCGTTAGCTGCTGCTTGATGGAACTTATTTAGAGTCTCACTTATTGCTTTTTTATCATCTGCAGCATACGTCACAAAAGATAAGCTGATTAACAATAACGCCAAATAATAATGTTTTTTGATCATTTTTTGCTCTTTATTATGCTGATTATTTAAAAACTATTTTGGCAAAACAAAATAACTTCCTTTAAATGTAGCCGCAATATTGTCACCGCAATAAACATGTGCGGTTAAGTCAATGCGTGCTTTTTTTCCGTTACTTAAATTATCAAAGGAGCCAGAAACATTATTCTCAACAACTTGCCCAAATGCTAAACCTTTAATAGGCTTATGATAACGGATATTAGCCTCAGCAAGCACAATATCGCCATCAATATTAGCCTGAACTTGCTGTTGTTCTTGCATCGCTAAATACACCCATCCCCAGCCAGTTAACGTGGCTAAAGTATAAATGCTACCAGCAAACATAGTGTGATGTAGGTTTTGATTAAAATCTGCATCACAATGGGTCATTAGCTTATCGCCATCGTAGAAACTTATTTGTAGATCCATGGCTTTACTTAACGGAATAGTGTTATGCCAAATATCCTGTAACGCTTGTGCTGCTTCTGCTTTATGTTGATTGTGCTGCACTAACTTTTTTGTCATACGGTAATGTTTTACCTGCTCAAACAGTGTGTGTGAGTAACCTTGGTTTTCGTAACCCTGTTTTTGATAAAAATCTAAAGCATTCTCACGAGCATTTAAGCTGATTTCCGTCATTCCTAATTGGGTAGCTTGTGTTTCTAATGCATAAATAATTTTCTGTCCTAATCCTTGTCCTTGGGCACTTTCATCGACTGCCATATAACGAATTCGTCCTTGCTTTGCGCTGGTTTTTTCTAAACGACCAACCGCTAACACTTGCTCTGTTTCATCAAGAATCATGCGATGAATAGCGTAGGAGTCTTGCTCATCTTGCTCACTACCTAGCGTTTGTTGCCATGGCTTTCTTAATATCTGCCAGCGTAATTGGTAATATTGAGCAAATTCATTTGCCGTTTTAGGTGCTCTTACGGTGTACATGCTATATCCTTAGTAGAGTAGCTTTTTATCTATCATAAAATTAGAGAATTATGCAATTAGCAAAGCACGTTGCACAGGGAAAATTAACCTATTTAAGCCAAGATACACAAGCAATATCGGTTAGTGAAAATGAGCATTATCGCTGGTTGGCTTTTAACAGTAGCGATGGTGAACAAGTTATTCAAAGTGTAATGCTTAAGCGTAAACCTTGGAAACTAACATTACCTCATCAAACTGCGTTAATGTTGCCATTATTATTTTTTAAGCCAAGTAGCATGGTTGAACTCGGTTTAGGTGGCGGTAACATTCAACGTTTTGTAAAAAAACTCTCAACCGACATCATGATCCACAGTGTTGAATATAATAACCTAGTCATTGATTGTTTTAATCAATACTTCAACCCTGATAACAATCAAGTGCATCTTATCTATAACGATAGCAAGCTATGGCTGCAACAAAACGATATTAACTATGATTGGTATGTTTGCGATATTTACCAACAAGAAATAGCAAGCTACAGCAATACCGTTAGTCAATTAGAGCATTTAACCGCGCATATTAAGGCAAATACTTGTTTATCTATTAACCTGCCTGATGCTAATGACAGTGAAGTCAATTTGCTGTTAACCATACTGCAACAGTTATCGCCACATCACGACATTACTTATTTTCATATCCCAAACTACTTGAATATTGTTATTCATTTAACTCCTAAACAATGGCAAACATTTAAACGTATTAAACGAAACAATCATAGCTTGCTACCTAAACATATTTTTTCAAGATGGCAGCGTTTTTGGCAACACGGCAAAAAAGTGACACCATAAATGGTTAGTCTTAAATAGTTAGCGTAAAAGTAACCGGGCCATCATTTAATAATTGCACTTTCATATCGGCAGCAAATTCCCCTGTGGGTACACAAAACCCTTGCTCTCGTAATTGTTGGCAGAAGTATTGGTAGAGATCATTACTAAACTCAGGTTTAGCGGCGCTGGTAAAGCTTGGGCGCATACCGCTGTTGGTATCTGCGGCTAATGTGAACTGTGATACCACTAAAATGTCACCTTCAATTTGCTTTACATTAAGGTTCATTTTACCCTTTTCATCATTAAAGACTCGATAACCCGCCACTCGCTCACTAAGGCGCTTGGCTTTTGCTTGAGTATCTTCAGGTTGAACCGCTAGAAAAACCAGTAAGCCTTGTTTTATTTCACCTATCACCTTTTGATTAACCGTAACGCTAGCCTGAGTTACTCGTTGAATTAATGCAATCATACTTCATTCTCTAATTCATATTCTTGTAAAGACACTGAAATTACCGCGCCCCCTAAAACAATTAACCAAGACAAATAAACCCACAAAAATAAAATAGGCACTATCGCTAACGCGCCATAAATAGCTTGATATGAAGGAAAAGCTGTTAAATAGGCAGCGAAAACTTTCTTCGCAAACTCAAAAAAGATAGCAGCAAAGAGTGCGCCAGAGAAGGCGAATTTAAAAGGTACGCTTTTATTTGGTACTAACATATAAAGTAATATAAAAGCGGCCAACGATGACAATATAGGCAACAATCTAAAGAACAAATTTGTGATACCAAAGCTATCATCAATGCCCAGATTCACCAGTGAAACAATATACGAGGTTATGGCAATGCTCGCTCCCACTAAAATAGGCCCTAAGGTTAATATCATCCAATACATAGAAAACGATGTAATAACGCGGCGCTTTTTACTGACTTGCCATATTTTATTAAAGGTTTTATCTATTACTGAAATTAATAATAAGGCGGCGAGAAATAAAAATGAAATGGCGATCGCTGACATTTTCGAAGCATTTTCAACAAACGAGGATAAATATTGCTGCACCACATCACTCGAAGTAGGCACAAAATTATCATAAACAAATTGTTCAACACTCCCTTGTATATCAGCAAAAATAGGAAAAGCAGTTGCGACTGAAAGCGCTACTACCATTAAGGGTACTAACGACATTAAGCTTACATAAGAAAGATAGCCCGCTACTACTTGTAACTGCTCTTGCTGAATTCTTTTACGAAGATAATGAAAAAAAGAAAGGGTGTGACGCCAAAGCAAAGAGTGCCTAATGTTGGTGAAAATTTTTGGCAATGAATTCATAAGATCAAAAATGAGGTGATTATTTAAAAGTTAAGGTAATACTATGACAAGCACTTAAGATTTACTAGCAGTCTACTTGTCTCAAACTCAAAAACCTCAAGATGCAATGTCGCATTTTGAGGTTGTTTTAAAATAATAACTAAACTCTATACTAACCTTACTTAAAGCATAGAAATCAGGTGCTAAAGCTAAAATAATATTGAGCTAAGGTAATCTAGGCTCTGCAATGCGAGGCTCTTGATTAATAGTTTGCTCATAGACACGATTTATCTGTGCTAGCAGTTCAGACAGTTGTTGAATTTGTTTAGGGCTTGCTTTACCTTGACTAAAAATAAGGCTAAGTTCTTGTAGTTTTTTCTGTTGAGATGGGGACATACTGCAACTCCTTTTGCTCAAAAATAACGAATTTTAACACCGCAAATAAATAGGATATAAAACCTGACCGATAAGTTAAGCTTAGCAGTAAAATTTATTTTTGCGCGAATAATAACCATTAAAAAGTAACAAAATATTAACTACTTGTTTTATTTAAATTTAAACATTACATGCCTGTGCATACCATTTAGGTATCGTTATCTTCGTAGGCGGGAACTTGTTCGCGCTTGCATGAGCGCAAGTAGAATAACGCAGGAACAATTATCGAGGACGCACATTCTGCTGTTCGCGCTGCATGAGCACGATTAAAATCCCGCCTACCGCTAGCTTTGCGATTAATCCCCTGATAAGTAAGCTAAGTTGCCTCGTGAAAGCATTCACTCTGGGCTAAGATAATCATTCTATACTGGTATTGATACCGTAAATTATTATCATTTTAAAAAGTACTCTTATGTCTAAATCATTCGCAAGTAGAATTCCGTTATTACTTTTATTCTCATCATTACTCGCCTTGGTGATTTATTTGCAATGGCCAGAACAAGCACAAGTGAAGAGAAATCATCAACGTGTTGTTACTGTTAAAACCACTGCGGTTGAACAAGCTGAATTTAAAGATGTTATTCAAGCTTTAGGTACCAGTCGCGCAAATGAACAAGTAACCATAACCACTAAGAATTCAGCTATCGTTGATGTTATTTCTTTTAACGACGGTCAACAGGTAAAAAAAGGCGATGTCCTAGTACAATTAAACGCTCAAGAAGCCAAAGCTAAAGTCAATGAATTACAAGCTAATTTAGCTGAATCAATTGCACAGCTTCACCGTTTTGAAGACTTATTATCAAAAAAAGCCACTGCAAAATCACTGGTTGATGAACAGGAAGCTAAAACCAAGGCTATTGCTGCTCAGCTTGCTAGTGCACAAGCAAAACTTGACGATTTAACCATAAAAGCGCCATTTGATGGTGTGTTAGGTTTTAGAGAAATTAGTACTGGTGCTTTCATTAATATCGGCGATATTATCACTAGCTTAGATGACTTGAGTGTGATTAAAGTAGATTTTTTTGTCCCTGAACGATTCTTAACCACAATAAAAATAAATCAAAAAATCACCGCGAGCAGTTCTGCTTATGGCAAACAAACCTTTATTGGTAAAATAATCTCAGTTGACAGCCGAATTGATCCAATTACTCGCACTTTACAGGTGCGTGCTGAAATTAATAACAAAAAAGGGCAACTACGTCCGGGCATGTTATTCAACATTATGATTGAACGTCAAGTAGATACTATATTGCAGCTGCCTGAAAGTGCCATTATTCCCATTGAAGAAAAACATTTTATCTTTGTCATTGAGACAGAATCTTCAAATAAGAAAACTGATAAATCACCAACCACGGCCAGCAAAAAAATAGCTAAACGCATTGAAGTAACCATAGGTAGACGCCATCCCGGTATTGTTGAAATACTTAGTGGTGTGGAAGAAGGCAAGGAAGTTGTTGTAGAAGGCGCGTTAAAGCTTCGCAATGGTAGTATTGTCCGCACCTTAGGAGATAGATAACTGTGATTTTATCTGATATTTCTGTAAAAAGGCCGGTTTTTGCTACGGTTATTAATTTGTTATTGATCACCTTTGGTATTGTTGCTTTTTTGTTTCTTCCCCTGCGTGAATATCCTGATATTGACCCGCCTATTGTAAGTATTAATACCACTTATACTGGCGCATCTGCCGCCATTGTTGAAACCAAAATAACCCAAGTATTAGAAAATCGTATTAGTGGTATTGAGGGCGTAAAATATATCACTTCAAACAGTCGTGTTGGTCGCTCAAACATCACTATTGAATTTGAACTTGACCGCGACATTGATGCGGCAACCAATGATGTCAGAGACAGAATTTCACGCGCATTGCGTAATTTACCCGAACAAGCAGATCCACCTGAGGTTTTTAAAGCCAACGACGATGAGAACGTTATTGTCTGGTTCGTCTTGCAAAGTGATAGCATGACCACGCTGCAACTAACCGATTACGCTAGTCGCTATATTGTTGATCGCTTTGCTGTTGTTGATGGTGTGGCACGTGTTCAACTTGGTGGTGGCAGAACCTACGCCATGAAAATACTGCTAAACCGTAAGGCGATGGCCGCGCGTAACATAACGGTGAACGACATTGAAACCACATTACGCGCTGAAAACCTAGAATTGCCTGCAGGTAAAATTAAATCAATTGATCGTGATTTTTCAATTCGCGTTAAACGCAGTTACTTAACCGAGCAAGATTTTGCCAATATGGTTATCGGCCGAGGTGAAAATACCAGTAAAATACGCTTAGGCGACGTTGCTCATGTTGCGGTAGCCGCAGAAGATGACGAAAACATGTTTCGTGGCAATGGCAAAAACATGGTTGGGTTAGGCATTATTAAACAGTCGAAAGCCAATACCCTTGATGTGGTCAAGGCTGCCCGTAAAGAAATGATCGCCGTTAGAGCAACATTGCCTGAAGGTACCACAATTACTAATAGCTATGACTCTTCAGTATTTATTCAAGGCTCTATTGACGAAGTTTATAATACTTTAATGATCGCTATGCTGATGGTTGTTTTAGTTATTTTTCTATTCTTGGGCAATATTCGCGCAACATTAATTCCCGCAGTCACAGTCCCGGTTGCCTTGATTGGCTCAATGATGGTGCTTTCTTGGTTAGGCTTCTCAATCAATTTGCTAACCTTACTTGCCCTAGTTTTAGCCATTGGCTTGGTGGTTGATGACGCCATTGTGGTATTAGAAAATATTTATCGTCGCATTGAAAATGGTCAAACACCTTTGCTCGCTGCCTACGAAGGTGGTAGAGAAGTTGCTTTTGCC
>Ga0316205_10001414_pt1 | contig 30376 bp, 26 predicted proteins | sample 3monthpyrite_MG_FD_204941 | JGI IMG/M metagenome (GOLD analysis project Ga0316205, IMG submission 204941) | Microbial mat bacterial communities from mineral coupon in-situ incubated in ocean water Damariscotta River, Maine, United States -... | ecosystem: Environmental > Aquatic > Marine >...
CTCAATTTGGTGCAGGAGAGGATATTGATAATTATCCTCGAACTTTTGACCGTGATAGCAGCTTATTGGCAGAGCGTCAGGTGGATCTATTGTTTGCACCGACGACTGATGAGATTTATAGCAAAAACGAGAATAGTCTTACTCAGGTTCAGGTGCCAGGGCTTTCCGATATATTGTGCGGCGAATTCCGCCCAACGCACTTTGGTGGTGTGACTACGGTAGTGACCAAGCTGTTCAATATCGTGCAACCTGATTTGGCCGTCTTTGGTGAAAAGGATTTTCAGCAGTTATTTTTAATTAGAAAAATGGTTGAAGATCTCGATTTTCCGATAAAAGTACTGGGGGTGCCAATTGTGCGTGAAGCCGATGGTTTGGCGATGAGCTCAAGAAACAGTTACCTGAGTGCTGATCAGAGGAGGCTTGCGGCGGATCTCAATAAATACCTGGTGTTGGCGCGTGAAAGTATAGAGCAGGGAGAAAGAAATTACCGTAAAATCGAGGAAAATGCCGCTAAAATACTTGAAAATAACGGATTGTTGCCTGATTATGTCAGTATCAGGCGTTCTAGTGATCTTCAGGAGGCAAATTCAGATGATAGCGAACTGGTGATCCTTTCCGCGGTCAAACTGGGTAGTACCCGGTTAATCGATAACATCACGATAGATTTATCTGGTACAATATAAAACGTATTAGATTCACAATGTTATGGATGTTTCGATGCAAAGAACACTACTCAAAGCCAAGTTGCACCACGCCCGCGTAACTCATTCAGAGCTCGAGTATGAAGGCTCGTGTGCGATTGATGGTCATTTACTGGATACGGCAGGTATTCTTGAATACGAGCAAATCCAGATCTATAACCTGGACAATGGCAAACGTTTTACAACGTATGCTATTCGTGCTGAAAACCATTCTGGTATTATTTCTGTTAATGGTGCTGCAGCTCATAAGGCTAATCCTGGTGATCGAGTTATTATTTGCACGTATGCCAGTGTGGATCAGCAAGAGTTATCCAATTTTAAACCAAAATTGGTTTACCTGGATGAAACTAACCAGGTTAAACGCATGAGTAATGCAATTCCGGTTCAAGTAGCCTGATTGAGCGAGTATATTTTTAACGCATTATTGCTTATATTTCGACTTTTACAACAAGCTATTCAGACGATCGTGGTCAAGTACGTCTTGTAGTAAAATGCGCTCTTGAGTAAGTCTCTACTTATTATCTTTTTCCAGGATTACTTCAATGCCCATCACCCGAGCATTTCCGTTTTGCCTTGTTCAAGAAAATTTAATCTCTTTATGTTGTGCAATCCAGGATTAATCAGCGGCTCCTTAAATGGAAGTTACATGGGTAAACTAATAGTGATCAGGTATGTATATGAATAAGCCATTTTCCGAGTCTTGTGAGCAAAACAAACAAGTCATTCTATCGGTCATTAAACAGTTTTATACTAAGCCTGGCACCGTATTGGAAATTGGTAGTGGTACTGGACAGCATGCCGTTTATTTTGCTGAGCACCTGCCGCATTTATATTGGCAAACGTCCGATAGACAGGAAAACATTGCGGCGATTAATGCCTGGCTTGAGGAGTTGCCCGCTGAAAATTTGCCTGAGCCGTTGTGTCTGGATGTCAATCAGACGGCATGTCCCGTGTCAGAAGCAGATTATGTTTTTTCCGCAAACACGGTTCATATTATGTCCTGGGAATCCGTGTTATCACTGTTTGATATGTTGGGCGGGGTGTTAAAGAAAGATGGTTTTTTTGCCTTGTATGGTCCCTTTAACTATCACGGTGCTTACACCAGTGAAAGTAATGCGAGCTTTGATCAATGGTTGAAACAGAGAGATCCACAAAGCGGTATCCGTGATTTTGAAGCGCTGAATCAATTGGCGCAACAAGAGAACATGAGTCTTGTTCAGGATGTAGAGATGCCTGCGAATAATCGAACGCTAATTTGGCAAAAGCAGTAAAGCAAGGTAATCAGGCTGCTAACGCAGCCTGATAATGAGCTTGGTTATCCTGTGTTGCGCATACCTGAAGCGATGGCATTAATAGAGCGTAGCAGCGGGTCTAGCCAGATAGAGATTTCTTCTTCATCTAGCTCTTCATTTCTGTAACGTTCCAGCAATGTGATCTGAATATAATTCAAAGGATCCAGGTAGGGGTTTCTGCGTGTTAACGACAGAGCCAGCATGGAATTGTCTTCCAGTAATTCCTGGTAATTTGAGACATTCAACACCTGTTGGACTGTGCGTGAATATTCCCCCTGAATTTTTTCATATATTTCTTTTTCAGTATCAGCGCTCAGGCACAAGGTGGCGTATTCTCTGGCAATGTCCATCTCGCTCTTGTACAGAGCCATTTGGCTGTTGCTTAATAATGAGTGAAAGAAAGGCCATTCCTGATACATTTTTTGTAGTTTGGCCAGTCTTTCCGGGTTGTTTCCCCTCCATTCTGCCAATGCCGCACCAATGCCATACCAGGCAGGTAATGTTTGACGCGCTTGTGCCCAGCCGAATACCCAGGGAATTGCTCTAACAGAAGATTTTGATCGATCCTGTTTTTTTCGGTGAGAAGGACGAGAACCGATATTCATTAAACCAATTTCGGCAACCGGTGTGGCTTCATAGAAATAATCGAGGAAGGCAGTAGACTCATCGGTAAGCTGGCGATAACTCTTCTCTCCGATTTGGGTCAGTTCATCCATGATGGCCATATAATCATTGCGCTCATCTTCCACTGGATTAATGATGCACTTACTGGCTTTCATTAGCCCCGTGATGCCCATGGTGAGTTCGTAAATCGCAGTTTCCCGGTTGCTGTATTTGTAAGAAAGCACTTCACCTTGTTCTGTGAATTTGATTTGCCCGAGAACGGTATTGCCTGGCTGCGATAAAATCGCTTCATGTGTCGGGCCACCACCACGACCGATTGTGCCGCCACGACCATGGAACAGTCGACATTCAATCTGGTGCTTTTTGGTGAGTCGAATAATCTTGTTTTGCGCTTCGTATAAGTTCCATGCAGAGGCCAGAATGCCACCATCTTTACAGGAGTCGGAATAGCCAAGCATGATTTCCTGGGTGTTATCCAGCGCTTTCAGTAATGCCGTATAGGTGGAATTACCCAAAAGATTGGTCAGTACTTCTTCGACATGAGACAGGTCTTCAACGGTTTCAAATAATGGCGATACATTGATATGGCAGTACCAGTCTTTACCATCGTGACCTGCTAAACCAGCCAGGCGCGCAAGAAACATAACTTCAACCACGTGGCTGGCACAATGTGTCATGGATATGACGTAGTTACCAAAAGCTTTAGGGCTGACTTCCTTGCGGATGTCCCGCATGGTATTGAAAACCTCAACCGTCTCGCGAGTCTCTTCCTGTAAGTCGTCAAGAGAAAGCGAGACCTTGGTTGGGTCGGCCAATACTGCGGACAAGGTTTCCAGTCTTTCAGTTTCAGATTGGGTATCGTAATTATTACAAATACCCAGAGTGGAACAGATCTCGCTAACGGCGTTGGAATGGCGAGTAGACTCCTGGCGTAGATCAAGCCTGACAAGATAAAAACCGAAGGTTTCTACCAGTCGTATCAAGTCTTTCAGTTTGCCATTGGCGATGTTTTCATCGGAATGGCTTTTCAATGAATCACTGATGAGGTTAAGGTCACTTAAAAAATCACTTTCATCTTTATAGGTAGAAGTGGTGTCAGCAAAAGTGCCTTCAATGCGCTGTTCTGCTGCTTCCAGGTTTCTCTTCAATCTGTATTTCATCAGATGTAATTTACGGCGATAGGGCTCCTGAATAAAACGATTGGGCTTCTCCGCAAAGGCTTCTATAAACTTTTCTTGCTCTTCTTCTAAATTTTCTTTGAATTCCGCGCTGGTGGTGATCATTTGTCCGGAATAGGTCAAAATTTTTCCGAGTTCGTCAACGCGTTTTAAATATTCGAGTAGCACTTCCTGATTATGCAGTCTTACAGCCAGAGCCGTGGTTTCAGGTTTTACAAAAGGATTGCCATCACGGTCACCACCTATCCACGATCCAAAGGTCAGAAAGCTGGGAGTTTTGACGCGGTTTTCATTACTGGAGTCATTGCCATAATTACGGTAAATAGCTTTTTCAAGGTATCGGTAAACCTGGGGAACGGCATCAAACAGGCATTCTCTGAAATAGTAGAGGCCATTACGAATTTCATCACGTACTTGAGGTTTATGAACGCGTACTTCGTCGGTCTTCCATAGAATCTGGATCTCGGCTTCCATGCATTCTTTTACTTCGCGTATCTCATCTTTACCCAGGTTTTTATCCAGAAGTTTTTCACTGGTGACAAATATGCGACGCAAGATCTCCATGATGGTTCTGCGTTTGGATTCTGTCGGGTGGGCGGTAAATACAGGGATATAGGCAAGCTTGTCCATTAAAGTTTGTAACTGTTCAGCGGAAGTTCCATCCATCATGAACTGGGTTAGCGTATCGGAGAATGAACCGGTCCATAAAGACGCCCCGGAGCGAACCTGGCGACGACGTTGCTGATGCATGAATGATTCTTCAGCAATGTTAACCAAAGTGAAATAGATGCTGAAAGCGCGAAGCACCTGGCTGAGTTCTTCAGGCTCGAGTCTTTCGATCAGTTCTCGTAGTTTTTTTCTGAGGCGAGGATTGTCTTCATTGCGTAATTTGATGTAACCCTTGCGCAAGGTCTCAACAGCAACATAAATGCCATTGCCGCTGTGTTCGCGTATTACGTTGCCTAGCAGGTTACCAAATAATTTAACTCGGGAGCGTAGTTCCTTGTCACGAGGTATGCTTTTCTGTAAGTTTTCTTTATACATGAATTCGACTTTAGAGTGTGATGAAATAGTGTTTTAGCCCGCAATTTGTTGGGCGGCAAAAACCCGCTGATTATACCGAATAAATGTTTGAATTGCGAAAAAATACCTTTTAAATCAGATGTCAACTCGCTACAGTGATGTTTTCACTGATTTTTTTTACTGAAGTGTTATTATTCACTCATTAATTTTTAAGTGAGTCAGAATAAATAAGGAATAATATGACCGAGCTAACACTGTCAAAGAACTGGCAATCCTTGCAAAAGCACTGGGACGAGATTTACGAAGTTCATATGCTGGATTTATTTGCTAAGGATCCAGGTCGATTTGAGCGGTATTCCCTGGATGCGGCCGGTGTTTTTCTTGATTACTCAAAAAACAGGGTAAACGACGAGACATTAGAGTTACTGATGGGCTTGGCTCGTGAACGTAATCTGGAAGCCTGGCGAGATCAGATGTTTTCTGGTGAAGCGATCAATTTCACCGAAAAGCGGTCTGTTTTGCATACTGCATTGCGTAATCGGAGTAATCGGCCTGTCTACGTTAACGGCCAGGATGTAATGCCAGATGTTAATCGCGTACTAGAACGCATGCGTGAATTTTCAGAATCGGTAAGAAATTGCGAGTGGCTGGGTTATACCGGCAAGCGAATCAAGCACATTGTAAATATTGGAATCGGTGGGTCAGATCTTGGACCGATCATGACTTGCGGCGCATTGCGGCCCTATGGGCATCCGCATCTAACCATGCATTTTGTTTCCAATATTGATGGCACCCACATGATAGAGACCTGTAGTCGTCTCGACCCTGAGCGCACCTTGTTTCTGGTGGCTTCTAAAACCTTTACTACGCAAGAAACCATTGCTAATGCTTATACGGCTCGAGAATGGTTTTTATCCTCGGGTGCCAGTGAGAAACACATTGCCAAACATTTCGTAGCAATATCCACTAATGCTGAAGCTGTGTCAGCATTTGGAATAGATACCCGTAATATGTTTGAGTTCTGGGATTGGGTAGGCGGACGTTATTCAATATGGTCTGCTATTGGCTTACCGCTGGCTTTGTATATAGGTATGGATCGTTTTGAGCGCTTTCTTGCCGGTGCGCATGAGATGGACGAGCATTTCCGCTTGGCGCCATTGGAACAAAACATGCCCGTATTAATGGCGATGATTGGTATTTGGTATGTCAATTTTTATGCGGCTGAGTCACAGGGCGTAATGCCTTATGATCATTACTTTTCTCGCTTCCCCGCCTATTTACAACAAGGTGATATGGAAAGTAATGGTAAAGGTGTGAATCGTTCCGGTATGCCGGTGGGTTATCACACAGGCCCTGTTATCTGGGGTGAGCCGGGCGCAAATGGTCAACATGCTTTTTTCCAGTTGTTGCATCAGGGCACGCGTCTGGTACCGGTCGATTTTATCATGCCGATGCATTCTCATAATGCGATCGGGGATCATCATGTCTTTTTATTGTCGAACTTTTTTGCACAGACGGAAGCCCTGATGAAGGGTAAGAGTCCGGCTGATGTACAAAAAGAGTTGCAAGCGCAAGGTCTGTCTGAAGAAGAAATCGAGGCGTTACTGCCGCACAAATGTTTTACTGGGAACCGACCCAGTAACAGTATTCTGGTGGATGCTATCAAGCCGGAAACATTGGGTGCTTTGATTGCTTTGTATGAGCATAAAACTTTTGTTCAGGGGATTATCTGGGATATTAATTCCTATGATCAATGGGGTGTTGAATTAGGTAAGAAACTGGCCTTGAAAATTCAGGATGAATTACGTTCAGGTGATGATGTAGGAACGCATGACGGCTCTACTAATGGTTTGATTAATTATTATTTATCGCATCGTCAATGGGAGGACGATCTTAGTATTTAATAGGCATGCTCAAGTCGAGCCTGTTAGTTCCCCAAGTGTTGTAGCGCCCATAATGTATGCTCCCTGATAAGCTCGGAAGGATGATTTGTTTTATCCTTAAGAGCAGCCGTAACTTCTTCTGTAGGCTCGCAGTTGCCGAGTGCTACCGCAATATTCCGCATCCAGCTCTCATAACCAATTCGACGAATAGCCGAACCTTCTGTGCGTTTTAGAAATTCCGGTTCATTCCAGCTGAACAGTTGAACCAAGGTTGTTGCATCCAGTTGGTGTCGAGGGAAAAAATCTATTTCATCGCTGGGTTGAGAAAATTTGTTCCAGGGGCAGACTATTTGGCAGTCATCGCAACCATAAATTCGGTTGCCCAGTAAGGGTCGAAACTCTACCGGGATAGACCCTTTTAGTTCAATGGTCAGATAAGAAATACAACGGCGAGCATCCAATTGATAGGGTGCGATAATGGCTTGTGTAGGGCAGATATCGATACAGGATTGGCAGCTGCCACAGTGATTGCTGGCTGGTGTGTCAATCACCAGGGGTAAATCAGTGTATAGCTCGCCGAGAAAGAACCAGGAGCCTGCCCGCTCATTAATGACATTGGTATGTTTGCCAATCCAGCCTAGTCCGGATTTTTCAGCGATGGCTTTTTCCATCACCGGAGCGCTATCAACAAATACCCTGAAACCAAATTCACCGATTAACTGATGAATATATTGTGCCAGCTTCTTTAACCTTGAACGCATTAATTTATGATAATCTCGCCCAAGAGCGTAGCGAGAAATATAGGCTGACGTTGGATCTTCCAACACCTGATGGGCATCAGCTGCCTCTTCTGGCCAATAATCCATACGCACGCTAATGATTCGTACAGTGCCGCTAACGAGTTCATCCGGGCAGTAGCGCTTACTACCATGGAGATGCATATAGTTCATGTCACCATGGTAACCAGCCTTTAGCCATTGATTCAGAAAATCCCCGTGGTCTTGCAGATCAGTGTCAGTGACACCGATTTGTTGAAAGCCCAGTTCAAGCCCCTGTTGCTTTATTTGCTGAGTCAGTTTTTGGTAATCTAGCGGGTTGTTTTTGGTTGTCATAAGTGACGAGTTTATAATAGTGTCCAAGATGTGCCTACCGTTAGTTTTAGTAGGATCTTTGCTAGCCATTCTGTCAGGATTGTGCGGTATACTGATTATTATGTTGACTTCAAATTTACCATTGACGCTCTATCGTGCCGATCAGGTTCGTGAGCTCGATCGTCTTGCGATAGAGCAGTATGACATTCCAGGCCTGGTGTTAATGCAGCGTGCTGCAGAGTCGGCTTATTCATTGTTAAAGCAGCTCTGGCCTGACGCGCATGCTCTGTTAGTCGTTTGTGGCGCAGGAAATAATGGTGGTGATGGTTACTTGTTGGCCTGTCTGGCACATGCTGATGGTAAGCAGGTGACAGTTTTGCAAGCAGCAGATAAAGCTCTCTTACAAGGTGATGCTGGTAGAGCCTGGCAACAGTGGCGGGATGGTGGTGGAATTACCGAGCCGGGCGAAAATATTGAGTCATGTATTCAACATGCCGATGTTATTATTGATGCATTAATGGGTACTGGGTTGCAACGTAATATTAGCGGAGAGTGGGCGGAGTTAGTTGATCGAGTAAACAATGCCGACAAGCCCGTTTTGTCTATTGATATTCCTTCGGGTATTGATGCTGATACGGGTGTCGTTAGAGGTATTGCCATTCAAGCGGATGCAACGGTGACTTACATAGGTGTGAAAAGGGGTTTGCTCACGGCGGATGGCCCAGATCAGGCAGGACAGCTCTATTTTGATGACCTCGATGTGCCTGAGGCTGTATTTGAGCAACAAAGTTCTGGTCAGCAAATCCTCGATGAAGCGTTGTTAGCCAAGCTATTGCCTGCGCGAGCACAAGCAACACATAAAGGTCAGTGTGGTCATGTCCTGATTATTGGTGGCGATGCTGGCATGGCAGGAGCCGTACGCATGGCAGGGGAAGCCTGTGCGCGTGTCGGCGCAGGTTTGGTGACCATTGCAACACGCCCTGAACATGCTGCGCAAATAACAGTCAGTCGTCCTGAGTTAATGTGTCATGGAATTGAAACGGCTGATCAGCTGGAGCCACTGTTAGCTAAAGCCAGCGTGGTAGCCATTGGACCCGGCCTGGGAAAATCGGATTGGGCTACTGAGTTATTGGCCAAAGTGATTGAGACCCAGCTTTATCTCATACTGGATGCTGATGCTTTAAAGCTGATTGCACAGGCGACGGTGAAACGAGGACGCTGGATTTTAACGCCTCATCCAGGGGAAGCTGCTACTTTACTCGATGCTACGACCGAACAAATTCAACAAGACCGTTTTGCAGCAGTCAAAGCCATAGCGGATCGTTATCATTGCGTTGCGGTACTAAAAGGCTGCGGTAGTTTGGTTCAGACTGCTTACGAAGAAACCACCTATTTATGCCAACAAGGTAACCCTGGTATGGCGACAGCAGGTATGGGTGATGTGCTAACGGGTGTTATAGCCGGTTTTTTGGCACAAGGCCTATCACTAAATGATGCAGCACATCTAGGAGTATTGATTCATGCACTGGCAGGCGACCTTGCAGCTGACAAGGGGCAACGAGGCTTGTTAGCAACGGACTTGTTTTCTTGCCTGAGACAGCTGGTTAATCCGGACCAAAGTGAATGGCAAACGTGAACAAACTATGGTCAGAATGGGTTCCGGATGAGGCCGCTATGACGGCGTTGGGTGCTCGCTTGGCTAAGGTATTTCCTGAGTCAGGATTAATCTACCTGCATGGAGATCTCGGTGCTGGGAAATCGACGCTGGTAAGAAGTTTTATTAAAGCGAGAGGTTACAGCGGGCATGTAAAGAGCCCAACTTACACTATTGTTGAGCCTTATCAGGTCACTGGGCATACAGTTTACCACCTTGACCTATATCGAATAGCTGACCCGGAAGAGCTTGAGTTTATTGGTATTCGTGACTTGTTATCAGAGCGATCATTAGTGTTGGTTGAGTGGCCAGATAAAGGGGCTGGAGTATTACCAACAGCGGATCTGGACATTTATATCGCCTATTCAGGGCAAGGTAGGGACGTTTCCATTAATCATGCTTCAGAGGCGGTCATGTCTGTGATCAAGGCATTATAAGGGTTTCGTGATAATTTAGAGTAGTTAATAAGGCTATCTTCTGGATTACATTGACAATTCTTATGTTGATGGACTAGAATCTTTATATAATCAAGCCGACATGGGTGTTCCATGAAAATAATGGGCAAAATATTAACCTTATTGTTCTTCGTACTGACCACTTCCCAAGCTTGGGCGGGTAGTACCGTAATACGTGATGCTCGCCTGTGGTCAGCTCCTGACAGCACTCGCATCGTGTTTGATATCAGTGCACCTGTAAAGCATTCCCTGTTTACTCTTGAAAAACCCAACCGAATTGTCATTGATCTCCATCAATCCAAATTAGGCAAGCAGCTGGTTGGGCCACAATATACCAAAGGTGTTGTGAAGAGAATACGAGCAGCTACCCATAAAAAATCGGGCACACGTATTGTTCTTGATTTGGCAGCCAACGTGAAGCCAAAGAGCTTTTTACTGAAACCGCATCAGTCTTACGGACATCGATTGGTTATCGATTTACAGAACTATACGAAAAAACAGGCAACAAAAACTGTAAAGTTAGCTAAGGCGCATAGAAAGAATCAAAGGCGCGATTTAATTATTGCCATAGACGCAGGTCACGGTGGTGAAGACCCGGGTGCGATCGGTCACAAGGGAACACGTGAGAAAGACGTGGTGATGGCTATTGCTCGTAAATTGCAAAGCCTGATCAACAAGCAGCACGGTATGCGGCCTGTGATGATACGAACCAGTGATTATTATATTGGTTTACGTAAGCGTGTAGAGATTGCCCGAAAAAACAAAGCTGACATGTTTATATCCATCCATGCGGATGCTTTTCACGATAAACGAGCACGTGGTTCATCGGTCTTTGCATTATCTCAGCGGGGGGCTAGTAATGAAACGGCGCGTTGGTTGGCAGAAAGTGAAAATTCTTCGGACTTTATAGGCGGAGTAAGCCTGGAAGATAAAGATGATTTATTAACTTCCGTGCTACTCGATTTATCCATGAATGGAAAAGTAGAGGCCAGTCTTGAATTGGGTGATTATGTGTTGTCTGAGTTGAAAAGCGTTACTCGTGTTCATAAAAGCAGGGTTGGTCAGGCAGGGTTCGCAGTATTAAAAGCTCCTGATATCCCTTCCATTCTGGTTGAAACCGCTTTTATTTCCAATCCTAGTGAGGAAAGAAAGCTACGCAATCCTCAGCATCAGAGCCGCATGGCACGTTCTATTCTCAAAGGTATAAAAACTTATTTTAACCAAAATGAAGTGCCGGGCACATTGTTGGCACAACGTCGCCACGTGATCGCCAAAGGCGAGAACTTGTCAGTCATTGCGAATCAGTATCAAGTCAGTCTGAAAGATTTACGAGTGAGTAACACGCTTAAATCTGATCGTTTAAGAGTGGGGCAAGTCTTGCTCATCCCTGGCGGCTAAGAGTCGCTGTCTATTTGGTCGTAATCGCTTTAACAACCTGCACCCTACCTGATTAGCTCCGCTAAAACTCAAGCTCCATCGTCAGTAGTGATATGTTATGCTGAGCTTTTGAGTGCTTCGGGTTCGATATTCCATGGCTATACGCAAACTAGCATCACATCTTATTAATCAGATAGCTGCCGGCGAGGTGATAGAAAGACCCGCTTCGGTGGTTAAGGAGTTACTCGAAAATAGCCTGGATGCAGGTGCCACCCGTATCGATATTGAACTCGAGCAGGGAGGAAAAGACCTGATGCGCATTCGTGATAACGGTTGTGGAATCCTTCATGAAGAATTAAGCATGGCGCTTTGTCGACATGCAACCAGTAAAATAGCAAGCCTGGAAGATCTGGAGCGAATTACCAGCCTGGGTTTCAGGGGTGAAGCCTTGCCCAGCATTGCTTCGGTTTCTCGATTAAGCATCAGTTCCAGATCGCAGCAAGAGGATACTGCCTGGAGTATTCAGGGTGGTGCCGAGGATACTACCCAGCCGGCTGCGCATCCTGTTGGCACCACGATTGAAGTCAGGGATTTGTTCTTCAATACGCCTGCACGGCGTAAGTTTTTAAAAACGGATAAGACAGAATTCAATCACATCGAAAATATTGTCAAACGCATTGCCCTGAGTCATTTTGATGTTGAAATAAACTTCAGCCACCAACGCAAACCGATTTATAACTTGCCTGTCGCCAACACACAGCAACAACAGGAACGACGTTTGCAACAATTATGTGGCGCCGCTTTTGTTGAGCATGTATTGCACCTTGATAATCAGGCTGGCGGATTACGTTTGTCTGGCTGGGTAGCGGTGCCAGCCTTTTCCCGAAGCCAGGCTGATTTGCAATATTTCTTTATCAATGGACGCATGGTGCGAGATAAATTGTTGGTGCATGCTGTTAAGCAAGCATACAGGGATGTATTGCATCATCAACGTCAACCAGCCTATGTATTATTCCTGGAACTTGACCCGGTCATGGTTGATGTGAATGCACACCCGGCTAAGTTTGAAGTTCGCTTTCGTGAGAGCCGACAAGTACATGGATTTATCACCCATACACTGAAAAAAATACTGGCAGATGTGCGTCCTGCTGATCAAGCTGAATCTTTATTGGCTAATGAATTAGAGGCAGCTCCTTATTCGTCGACTCCATCGCATTCCTGGAGTCAGTCAACTTCTCAACAAAGTATGGGGTTACCCATAGCTGAGCAGGCTAAGTCTTATAGTCACTTTGTAGAAGCAGCCATGAGTAGTGGCTCATTACCCGTGCAAGACAAGCAGGAAGCCCCCTCAGATACATCACCTCCGTTAGGCTTTGCCATTGCCCAATTACATGGCGTTTATATTTTGGCCCAGAATAATGATGGTCTGGTGATTGTTGATATGCATGCTGCCCATGAGCGTATTACTTATGAAAGACTGAAAACATCCATGCAAGGTGAGGGGATAAAATCTCAACCTCTGTTAGTCCCGGTCAGTGTTGCGGTGAGCGAGCGTGAAGCAGATTTAGCTATATCCAATAAATCTGTGTTTGAAACGCTGGGTTTTGTGGTGGATCGAATGGGCCCGGAAACGCTGACAGTGAGACAAGTGCCGGGTTTATTGAGGAATGCTGATTGCGTTTCTTTGGTCAGGGATGTTTTGTCGGACATTGCAGCTTTTGGTAGCAGTGAACGACTGCAAGCAGAATTTAATGCTGTTTTATCAACCATAGCATGTCATGGTTCGGTACGTGCCAATAGACAATTATCCATTCCTGAGATGAATGCATTGTTACGTGATATGGAAATTACTGAACACAGTGGTCAATGTAATCATGGGCGCCCAACCTGGCGACAAATGAGCATGAAAGAACTGGATAAATTGTTTATGCGAGGTAGCTAGTTTAAAACACCACGCGGTAAGTCGTAGACAATTCTACTGTACATTGAAAGCCTTATTAAATCAGTGTTACGCTGCATCTCTGCCAAATAACACTGTGTCCAATAATTACCTTTGAAGCCAATACCTAACAAACCACCCGCGCTATTTCTGATGGGGCCAACGGCGTCTGGTAAAACAGACCTGGCAGTCAAATTGGTGCAAGCGTTACCATTCGAAATCATCAGCGTTGATTCAGCTCTGGTTTACCGGGGCATGGATATTGGAACGGCCAAGCCAGATGCCGATGTATTGGCTAAAGCGCCACATCGACTGATCGATATTCTTGATCCGTCGGAATCCTATTCAGCGGCTGACTTCAGGCAGGATGCTTTAAGAGAAATGTCCGACATTACTGCCCAAGGGAAGGTGCCGCTGTTAGTGGGCGGGACCATGCTTTATTACCGTTCCTTATTAAGAGGGCTTTCAAACTTACCTTCTGCCGATGAGCAAGTGCGTCAACGTATTGAGACCCAGGCGCTTGAGGAGGGATGGCCAGCCATGCATGCTCGCCTGGCAAAGATCGATCCCGATTCAGCTGCGCGAATACACCCTAATGATCCACAGAGAATTCAACGCGCCCTGGAGGTGCATGAAATCACAGGTGAGAGTTTAAGCCAGCACTTTGAGAAGCAGGAGAATCATGATTTTCCCTATCAAGTGCTGCAAATGGCTGTTGTGCCAACCGATAGAATAGTGTTGCATCAAAGAATCGAACAACGATTTTTACAAATGTTGGAACTGGGCTTCATTAACGAGGTCGAAGTTTTACTCGCACGTGATGACCTGCATATGGATTTACCCTCAATGCGTTCAGTTGGTTACCGTCAGGCCTTGAAATATCTGTTGGGTGACTATACGTATAAGCTAATGGTGGAAAAAGCGATTATAGCGACCAGGCAATTGGCAAAGCGGCAAATGACTTGGCTACGATCTGAAAAACAAGTCAAGTGCTTGGATTCAATGGATAAAAAGGTTTTTGAAAAACTGATGAGCACTGTCAAGCAGGCGCATCTGCTTTAGCTGGGCTTCATTGTAAATATGCTATAATCAAAAGTTGTTAGCAGCACATCATGGTGGTGAATTTTTTAACGTGTTGTTTTTTAATAATTTATCCTGGACTTTTAGCAGGATATGAATAAATAAATTTAATCGAGCTAATAATAATATCAGGAGGCCGAATATGGCTAAGGGGCAATCATTACAAGAACCATTCTTAAATGCTTTACGCAAGGAAAAAGTGCCCGTATCAATTTTTCTTGTTAATGGTATCAAGCTACAAGGCCAGATCGAGTCGTTCGACCAATTTGTTGTATTACTTAAAAATTCCGTGAGTCAGATGGTTTATAAACATGCTATTTCAACCGTTGTGCCCGCGAGAAATGTGAAAATTCCAAATGCAGATGAAAGCTCGACTGATAGTAACAATTCCTGATATTGCTGCATTGAATCAACCTGGGGGCCAGTTTGTTTGATCGCCCCAAGGTTGGTGAAAGTGCCATCATCGTCCATATTGATTTAAAATCTGAAGGCCAAAGAGAACATCTGCAGGAGTTCAAGGAACTGGCAGTGTCTGCTGGTGCTCGCATTGTCAGTACGATAGAAGGTAGTCGTGACGCACCTGATTCGCGCTATTTTATCGGAAGTGGCAAAGTGGATGAAATTGGTAAACAGGTGGAAATACTTCAAGCCGAGTTAGTACTGTTTAATCATACACTGACACCTTCGCAAGAGCGTAACCTGGAAGCTAGCTTGAAATGCCGGGTGCTGGATCGTACGGGCCTGATACTTGATATTTTTGCGCAAAGAGCGCGTTCATTTGAAGGTAAACTGCAAGTAGAGCTGGCTCAATTAAAACATTTATCTACACGACTGGTCAGAGGCTGGACGCATCTTGAACGCCAGAAAGGCGGTATTGGCTTACGTGGACCGGGTGAAACTCAGCTTGAGACTGACCGTCGATTGATTGGTGCGCGAATCAAGCAACTGAATCAGCGTTTGAAAAAATACACTGAGCAGAGAAACCTCGGTAGTCGCGCACGACGAAGGGCGCTGGTGCCGACTGTTTCATTGGTGGGCTATACCAATGCGGGTAAGTCTACATTATTTAATAAGTTGACCGGTTCTGATGCCTACGTTGCTGATCAATTGTTCGCTACATTGGATCCGACACTGCGAAGGTTGGAAATTCAAGGAGTAGGCCATATTGTATTGGCAGACACCGTTGGTTTTATCCGGCACTTGCCGCATGATCTGGTAGAAGCATTTCGTTCAACATTGGAAGAGACTTGCGAGGCGAATGTGTTGCTACATGTTATCGACGCGAACGACCCCGAACGTGATGCCTACATAGATCAGGTGAATGATGTTCTGCAACAGGTTGGTGCTGAAGATATCAAGCAAATACGTGTCTACAATAAAATCGATCTAACGGATACTCCAGCCCGGATAGATAGAGATGAACAGGGTATGCCGGTGAGAGTCTGGGTATCGGCTCAAACGGGTGAAGGTATGGACTTGCTCCAGCAGGCCGTATCGGATTTTTTATTACTAGAAAGTGTTCAGGGTCGGTTAGTACTGGGGCCTGAGCAAGGGAATATTCGCGCGGCTATGTATCAAATGGGTGCAGTAAGCTCGGAAACGGCTGGGCCAAATGGCGAATGCTTGATTGATATACATCTATCCAAGCAGGATTTTGCCCGTATTCAGAAGAAATTTTCCGTAGAACTTGTACTGGATTCTACAAAGTTGCTAGATGATGCGGACGACCATACAATGTCAGCCTCAAATGCATAATTGCTGTTAACAGATTTTTAATTATTAACAATATGGAGTCAGCTATGGCTTGGAATGAACCGGGTGGTAATAAAGATCCCTGGGGTAACAAAAACAATCAGGATGGACCACCAGATCTCGATGAGATCGTAAAAAATATGCAAGATAAATTTAAAGGCATTCTGGGCGGTAAAAAATCGGGTGGATCCGGCGGCGGAAGTGGTGGTGGCGCAGGCTCTGCACTGTTTTTACCCCTGATTCTTGGTATTGCATTCATCGTTTGGATGGCTTCAGGAATTTATATTGTTGATCCTGCTGAACGGGGTGTTGTTCTTCGTTTTGGTAAGTTTGCGAGTACAACGGCTCCAGGCCCTCATTGGCATTTACCTTACCCGGTGGAATCAGCTGAGAAAATTAACGTAGATGAATTACGTGAAATCTCGCATAAGGCAACCATGCTAACCAAGGATGAAAACCTGTTACAGATTGAGCTTTCTGTTCAGTATCAAGTGAGCAGTGCGGAAGATTATTTATTTAACGTACGAGACAGGGAAAAAACCATGAGAGAGGCTAGTGAAAGTGCTCTCAGGGAAGTAGTAGGCTCCAAGAAGCTTGACGATATTCTCAGCGTAAGTGGTGGCCGTGAAGTACTGGTACTGGAAACCGAGAAAAAAATTCAGGCTATTCTGGATCGATACAAAACCGGTTTTAACGTACGTAAAGTTAATATGAAGAGTACGCAGCCTCCTCAAGAAGTGCAAAATGCTTTCGAAGATGCCATTAAGGCTCGCGAAGATGAAGACCGCTACAAGAAACAGGCGGAAGCTTATGAGCGGGATATTATTCCGAAAGCAGAAGGTGATGCGCAGCGCTTAAATGAAGAAGCGGAAGCTTACAAACGTCAGAAAATTGCTAATGCAAAGGGTGAAACCAGTCGTTTCCTTCAGACATTGGCAGAGTATTCCAAGGCTCCGGAAATTACGCGAAAACGCTTATATCTGGAAACCATGGAAGAAGTGCTTTCCCGTTCTAGCAAAGTGATGATTAAAGTAAATAATGGCAATAACATAATGTATTTACCTCTGGATCGTATTGTTAATCAAGCCCGTACACAGCAAGGGGCTGGTAGCTCAGCAGCCGGTTTTTTGCAGGACTCCAGTTCAAGTAGCAGTAGAGGCCTGGATTCAAATGGTCGATCGAGTTCCAGTAGTATCAGGGAGGGAAGATAATGCCTAAATTAAATACATTAAGCCTGATCTTTATTGGAGCTTTGGCAATCATATTGTATTTGTCAGTCTTTATAGTGGATCAGCGTGAAAGAGCTATTCTGTTGCAATTGGGACAGATCGTTGAGAAAGAGTACGATCCTGGTCTGTACTTCAAATGGCCTTTTTTACAAAACGTACAAAAATTTGATCGGCGTATCCTGACACTTGATTCTCGTCCCGAGTTAATATTAACCGGTGAAAAGAAAAACGTGTTGGTAGACTATTTCGTCAAATGGCGTATATCCAGAATAGAAGATTACTATCGTACATTTGGTGGGCGTGAGTTTGATGCTATGCAGCGAATGGCCCAAACTGTAAAGGATGGTCTGCAAGCTGAGTTTGGTAACCGGACTATCAAAGAAGTTGTGTCCGGAGACCGCGAGGAAATCATGCAAAAGGTTGGCGTGAGTGTTGATGAGAAAGTCGGTAAATTTGGTATTGAGATTATTGACGTTCGTATCAAACAAATTGAATTGCCACTGAATGTGCGTGAATCGGTTTTTCAGCGTATGCGTGTAGAACGAGAGCGTATTGCTAAAGAGCATCGTGCGATGGGTGAAAAGGAATCGTTAATTATACGTGCCAAGGCTGATCGAGCGCGCACAGAGCTTCTTGCTGATGCCATGCGTAAAGCGGAAGAGATACGTGGTTCAGGTGACGCAGAATCGACTGAAATTTATGCAAACGCATATAATAAGGATCCCCAGTTCTACGGATTTTATCGTAGCCTGCAAGCTTATAGAAATACATTCAATAGCAAGCAGGATATTCTTGTCATGGAACCTGATTCAGAGTTCTTCAAGTATTTCAGTAATACCACTGGAACAAAATAACTGGAAAATAATCTAATCATGCCGGGCTTTTAGTCCGGCATTTTTTTTGAGGGTCGTATTTTGAGTGAATTGTTAACTGCACTGGCGTTAGTCATGGTTATAGAAGGTATATTGCCGTTCCTGAGCCCGGGTGCAATGCGTAATTATATGTCTCAGATGTCTCAGATGGATGATAAGACCTTACGTATCACCGGTTTGGTGTTGATGCTAATGGGCGTTGTAATGTTATATTTAGTGAGGTAGTGCTAGGGAAGCGTTTGATATCTCTTCATTTATTTATCTCAATTTCCCTGGGTTTCTCTGTCCAAATTTCAATAAATGCTTACTCTCTTAATTCAAATGAGTTATTGGGTGCTGCTGCTAACTCTATCTTTAACAACAGAATATTTTTGCTATGAAGGAAATTTATTTACAACTGGTTTCTATCGCTAAGCAGGGGTAGAATATGCACGTTTGTGCTCGAAGAAAAAATATTAAGAATAATCTCAGGTTTAAATCATGGCGTTGGAAGATACAAGCAAAATGACTCGTTGGATGCTACCGGAAGGTATTGAAGAGACCTTGCCTGCGCAAGCCAGTGTGCTTGAGCAGTTGCGACGGAGGCTGCTGGATTATTATTCCAGTTGTGGGTATGAGCAGGTGATGACACCGTTTATCGAGTACCTGGAAGCGCTATTGGCAGGTTCAGGCAGAGACCTGGAATCTCAGACTTTTAAATTAAGTGATGGGCCTAGTGGACGACAGTTGGGTATCCGGGCTGACATGACATTACAGGCCGCCCGTATTGATGCTCACCAGATTAAGCAGGATGGCCCTGTCAGATTGTGCTATCTGGGCACTGTTCTACGCACATCAAGTGATGGTTTTGCCGGGTCGCGGGCACCGATGCAAGTAGGCGCTGAACTGTACGGGCATGCTGGTATAGACAGCGATTACGAAATTCTTGAACTGATGCTGAATACATTATCCGTGTGTAGCGTCAAGGATGTTCACATAGACCTTGGGCATGTCGGGATTTTTCGTCGCCTGGCAACCAAAGCGGGGCTTAATAGCCAGCAAGAACAGCAACTTTTTGATGCGTTGCAACGCAAAGCTATTCCTGAGATTAATCAAATTCTGGATACTCTCAAACTTGATGAAAATATCAGTCAATGCTTATCAGTGCTTGCTGATCTTAATGGCGGCGTAGAGGTGTTGCAGCGAGCACGTCAGGCATTGTCGGAAGCAGGAGATGACGTGTTGGCTTGTATTGATGATATGCAACAAATATCTGCATTATTGAACGAACGGATGCCAGCACTTCCTGTGCATTATGATCTTGCGGAATTGCGTGGCTATTCCTATCAAACTGGTATGGTTTTCGCTGCATTCATACCTGGCTATGGGCAAGAGATAGCACGTGGTGGTCGATACGATGATATAGGCAAAATATTTGGCCGTGCTCGGCCCGCTACCGGCTTTAGTGCCGATTTAAAAACACTCATTAATCTATCATCAGATGATTCTGCTGTTCATCTCGATTCTATACTGGCTCCAGCAACGGATGATGTCGATTTGCGGGCATTGATCAGTCAACTACGTCAACAAGGTGAGCGGGTTATTGTTGAATTATCAGGGCAAAAAGAAAATGCTGCGGAGATGAAGTGTCATCGCGTGTTACGTCTGGTGGATGGTTGTTGGCAAGTTGTCACCGCATAGTTTTGGGTTTTATTGTTAATCTGTTTTTTATTTAATTACACAGGGTTTTATCATGGGCAAGAACGTCGTAGTAATAGGCACCCATTGGGGCGATGAAGGTAAGGGTAAGGTTGTTGATTTATTAACCGATCGCGCTTCTGCAGTTGTACGCTTTCAAGGTGGTCATAATGCCGGACATACGTTGGTCATTGACGGTAAGAAAACAGTCTTGCATTTAATTCCTTCGGGCATTCTGCGTGATAATGTCATGTGTATGATCGGTAATGGTGTGGTGTTATGTCCTGACGCTTTATTCAAGGAGATGGATGAACTCGAAGCGAATGGTGTTCCCGCTTCAAGTCGTCTTAAAATCAGTGAAGCTTGCCCCTTGATTCTTCCCTATCATATTGCCCTTGATCAGGCGCGTGAAATTGCCCGCGGCAAGAAAGCGATTGGTACAACAGGCCGAGGTATCGGGCCTGCTTATGAAGACAAGGTTTCACGCCGAGGCATCCGTTTGGGCGACTTGTTCAATGTCGACCATTTTGCCACTAAGCTAAAGGAAGTGATGGAATACCATAACTTCTCCCTTGAACATTATTTCAAACAGGGCACTGTCGATTATCAGAGTGTGCTCGATGGTACTCTGGCTATGCGTGATCGTTTGATGTCATTGGTTGGAGATGTACCAGAGCTGCTTTATCAGGCACGTCAACGTGGCGAAAGTATTATGTATGAAGGCGCACAGGGAACCCTGCTGGATATTGATCAAGGCACCTATCCCTATGTAACCTCGTCCAACACAACCTCGGGTGGAGCGGCCTGCGGTAGTGGCAGCGGGCCGATGGATATCAATTATATCCTGGGAATTACCAAGGCCTATACCACTCGAGTGGGTAGTGGTCCGTTCCCAACTGAACTGTATGACGGCGAAGGACTAACAGACCCTGATGGCGAGCATATGGCGACCAAGGGTCATGAGTTCGGGTCTACTACGGGACGTCCAAGGCGCTGTGGCTGGTTTGATGCAGTGACATTACGACGTGCCATTCGAGTTAATAGTATCAGTGGCCTGTGCATTACCAAGCTGGATGTACTGGATGGATTGAAAACCTTGAAGCTATGCACGGGATATCAATACAATGGCGAACTGCGGGAAGTGCCACCGATAGGTGCCGATGCGTTTGAAGAGTGTGTGCCTGTCTATGAAGAAATGCCAGGTTGGAGTGACTCAACAGTTGGTGCCAAGAACTACAATGATCTTCCTGAGAATGCTAAAGCTTACCTGAAGCGTATCGAAGAAGTGGTGGATGCGCCTGTAGATATTATTTCTACCGGCCCTGATCGCGAAGAAACGATTATTTTAAATCACCCGTTTGAATAATACTGGGTTGATCGAAGAGCTTAGAATATTAAAAAAGCCTGGCTTTATGCCAGGCTTTTTTATGTCAGGGTTGAAGCGAGTATGACATCCATTTAAAACTGGTAGCCACAAAAAAGCCCGGTGCTAGCACCGGGCTTTTTCACAAGAGAGCATGAGTTAAATTAAATGCCGACTCTTTCCTTGATGGCATTAATAACTAAATCACTTTCTGTCGCCGAAACAGTCAACAGATTGCCTTCTTTTTCATAGTAGCCAGCCAGTGGGGCTGTTTGATCATTGTAAACGTCGAGTCGATTGCTGATGGCTTCTTCGGTTTCGTCATCGCGTTGAACAACAGCAGCGCCACATTTGTCGCATTTGCCTTCTTCTTTAGGTGGCTTGGATTTGACATTATAGATCTCACCACAGCCTTCACAGGTGCGACGTGTAGTCAGGCGATCAAGAATAACATCACGTGGCACATCGATATTAACAACGGCATCCAGTTTTTCGCCCATATCTGTTAATAAAACTTTGAGTGCTTCTGCCTGTGGGATGGTGCGTGGAAAACCGTCAAGCAAGTAACCATTCTTGCAATCGTCTTCCTTCAGACGTTCGCCCATGATGCCCATGATCAAGTCGTCTGATACCAGCTCACCTGCCTTCATGGCAGCTTGGGCTTGTTTACCCAACTCGGTACCAGCAGCAACAGCAGCGCGCAAAATATCGCCAGTGGAAATTTGTACGGAACCATCAATCTTGGTGAGCAGTTTTGCTACCGTGCCCTTACCTGCACCGGGTGCGCCTAGTAGAATCAGTTTCATTGATATTCTCTCTATTAAGTTGAATGTGGGTAATACCTGGATCGTAAATGTATATAATTACAAGGGTTTAGGCAATAAAGAAAATTTCTATATGTCTATCATAATTCTATTAATTAGTTATAAAATAGTATCTTATTCAATATGATAGCGATTTTGTTGGCCATTTAGCTGTTGTTATTGTCTGGTTATTTGGGTCATTGTGCCAGTGATGATGGATCATTATCGGGAATGTAGACTTATGAGTAAGCGGTTTTGACGAGCCTTAGAGTTGATAAATGGTTATGGGCGGCGCGGTTTTTTAAAACCCGGAGCCTGGCTTCTGTAGCAGTGAATGGTGGCAAGGTTCATGTCAATGGGCAAAGGGTGAAACCTGCTCGAGCCTTACACATTGGTGATGTGCTGGAGATTCAACGTGGCCAGGAACATTTTGAGATCACCGTGGAAGGTCTTAATAGTAAACGTGGTCCAGCTAAAGAGGCTAGCCTGCTTTACATAGAGTCTGAGCTCAGCAAGCAAAAGCGTGAAGAGCTTGCTTTACAATATAAGTTGGATGCCAGTATACGGCCCCACCACGAGCGTAAACCGGGTAAGCGTGATCGGCGCCATATAATTCGGTTTATCCGCAAGCAATAACCATTAATCATTAAGGAGCTGACATGAGTCGCCCCATTACACCTGCTATAACAGTAGACACCATCATTGAACTGAAAGATCGGGAATCTTCACCGATTGTGTTGATTGAACGTAAATATCCCCCCTACGGCTGGGCGATACCGGGTGGGTTTGTGGATGTTGGAGAAACAGTAGAGCACGCAGCGATTAGAGAGGCACGCGAAGAAACCAGTCTGGATGTTAGCTTGAAATTACTATTGGGAATTTATTCTGATCCATCCAGGGATAACAGGGGGCATACCGTGAGTGCAGTCTACATTGCCAGTGCTTGCGGTGATCCAGTTGCTATGGATGATGCCGCTAATATAGGGATTTACAATCTTGACGATTTACCTGAGCTGGCGTTTGATCATGATCAGGTTTTGCAGGATTACCAGCAATATCTAAAAACTCAACAAGTCAGAAAGCTATAGAACTTGTTATCCAGTGGCTTCCGAACCGGATGGAGTACAGTCTTGTCCAGTCAGTTTTAGCACCAGTTCGCGTAAGTTATCATGTTGTGTATACATCTTTGAAAGTACCGCATCAACATTATGTATTGTTTCAGACACCTCATGTGCTGAGTGTATGATGACGGCAACGGGTGGGTCCATGCTTTTAAGTTCAGTAACCAGATCGAGCCCGGATCCGTCGGGTAACACCAGATCCAGCAGTGCCAGGTCATAGTGGTGACTTGTCAATTTTTCTCTAGCTTGGGTGATATTGTCGACATGAGTGATATTCGCTACGTTAGATAAAATCTTTGCAACGATTAGAGATATATCGGGATTGTCTTCAATGTGCAGGACATTAGGTAGTGAAATGACACTCATGTTAATTACCCTATAAATAAAAAGCATATAATTGAAGAGCTTGCAGATCTAATAAGCCCTATGTTCAGACAGGTTGTCGGCATTTTCGTGGCTGTCTTTAGTAAATAGCCGCAAAGAATGGTTAATTTTGGTGAACTGGAAAATTAGAATCGCCTTATATCCCACCTTTTTGATATGATTACTTGCTAATTAAGTATCTATCGTCTCGAATACCGAAATTGCCCTGACGTTTTACAACACTATTTGCATGGAGGATACATGCGCCCGGCACAATTGTTTTCCATATTTGAAAAAGAGTTTTTAAGTACCCATAGCGGGCACCATACCCCCGTGATGTTGTGGGGTCCTCCTGGTGTCGGTAAATCGCAGTTGATTAGCCAGGTGGCTGAAAAGCATGAAGTTCCCGTCGTTGATATTCGCTTGTCACAAATGGAGCCCAGTGATTTGCGTGGTATTCCATTTCGTACAGATTCTCAGGTTGAATGGGCTATTCCTTCCATGCTGCCAGATATAGAGCGGCATGGTCATGAAGGTATATTGTTTTTGGATGAGATAACCTCCGCACCACCCAGTGTCTCCGCCGCGGCCTATCAACTTATTCTGGATAGAAAATTGGGCGCCTATGAAGTACCTCCCGGTTGGGCTATTTTTGCAGCGGGTAATCGCCAGGGAGATCGTGGTGTGACCTATAGTATGCCAGCCCCGCTTGCCAATCGTTTTTCGCATTTTGAAGTGGATGTCAATCTGGATGACTGGGTGGCCTGGGCTTACCAACATGGAATAGATGAACGCCTGATTGCTTTCCTGCGTTTTCGTCCTGAATTATTATTTGATTTTGATCCAGCCCATAACCCGGTAGCTTTTCCATCCCCTCGTTCCTGGGAGTTCGCTCATCGGGCACTGCATAAATTTGGTGATAATCCAAAAACTTTAATGGGCACCTTGCAAGCCTGTGTTGGTCCGGCTGCGGGTATAGAATTGTCAGCCTTTGTTGAGAACCTGGATAAGCTGCCTGATATTGATGCCATCATTCGGGGAGAGGAAGTTGATATTCCCAAGGAAGTGGATTTGCAATATGCTGTTGCCTCGGCCCTTGTAGGCCGTGCTATCAAGGCAACCGGCGAGGGTAATGCGCAAGAAGTCATGGGGCATATCCTGGACTTTGCCAGTCGCTTTCGGCAGAGAGAAATGGGTGTCATGTTAGTTTCCGATATGCATCGGGCGATTGGCCAGGATCTCTTTTCCGTTCCCCAGTTTTCACAATGGGCGAAAGCTGTTGCTGATGTCATGCTATTTACCTGATGAGTGAAGAAACAGAAACCAAACTCAGTGCAGCACGAACTCGCCTGATCCTGGATAAGCCTTTCTTAGGTGCCTTGGTACTCAGGTTGCCGATGTTAAAAGCGAACCCCGGTTGGTGTAAAACCACAGCGACGGATGCTAAAACATTTTATTACAACGAAGCATTTATTAATCAGCTGAGTCTGGAACAAACCCAGTTCATTCTGGCACATGAGGCTTTGCATTGTGCCTTGTCACATTTTTCTCGTCGGCAACATCGCATCAAACATCGCTGGGATCTCGCCTGTGACTTTGCAATCAACCCTATCCTTATCAAAGACGGTTTTACGCCAACGCCCGATGCGCTGTATTTGGATTTGTTTGATGACATGACTGCTGAGGAAATATACCCACTGCTGGATGAAATGGAAAACAAGCAGACCGAAGACCAGCATATTTATGATGACGATGATGCCAGTCAGGATCAACAGGAACCACAAAACAGTAACCATCAATCACAACAAACCCCAACGGGTGAGGGTAGTGGTCAGGAAGCTGAATTAGATGAAAATCTGGGTGGCGGTGCAGCACAGCCACCTCCATTAGATGGTGAAGAAAAAGAACAGTTATCTGTGCAATGGCGACAACGTATGGCAGGTGCTGCACAACAAGCTATGCAAGCAGGTAAAATGAGCGGTGCAATGGCGCGCATGGTGGATCACTTGTTACAACCCCAGCTTCCATGGCGAATGTTGCTGGCACGTTATATGACATCACTCGCTCGTGATGACTATAATTACTCACGTCCTTCACGGCGTGAAGGTTCAGCTATATTGCCGAGCCTGCGTAGTGCCCAGGTAAACATTGTCGTTGCTATTGATACCAGTGGGTCAGTCTCGGCCGCTGAAATAGAAGAGTTTATGGCTGAAATAGATGCCATAAAGGGACAGGTAAAAGCTAAAATAAGTTTATTAGCTTGTGACCAGGCCCTGGACGAAGATGCTCCCTGGGAATATGAATCATGGGATTGCTTTGAGGCACCGAAAAAATTTAATGGAGGGGGCGGTACCAGCTTCATACCGGTGTTCGACTGGTTAGCGGCTGATTTACGCCAGGTTGATTTGCTGGTCTACTTTACGGATGCGGAGGGTGCTTTCCCGTCGTATGAACCTGATTTTCCTGTTATTTGGCTTGTGAAAGGAAAGGCTAAGACCCCCTGGGGGCAACGCATCCAATTAAATTGATTGTAAGAAGGCCTATGGCCTGAATCATGATTTTTTATCCGGCTGCGAAATGTGACGCAATTAAATGCAGACGTGCCTTTTTTGCATTACATTTAAGGTACCTTTGATCAATTCATTTAAGCGGATGAATTAGCCCATGGCTCATATTGCCACCCGTATTTCCAGTTTTCTGAAACAACAACGAATTAACTTCGAGGTGCTGGAACACGAAACCACTTCAAGCTTACTTCAAGCTGCCAGGTATTTAAATGTAGAAGAAAATTTTGTTATTCGCACACTAGTACTAAAAGCAGATAATGAACTGATTTGTGTTGTGCTCCCTTTAAATCATCTCATCGATTTCAATGTCCTTAAGCAAGTCACAGGAAAAGATTTTGAGCCAGTGGCAGTGTCATCGGTATCACCGCTATTTCTGGACTGTGAAGCAGGAACCGTCCCCCCATTTGGCATGCTGTACGAAATCGACACTTATTTTGATCATCAAATTCTGAATGAAGACGCATTGGTTTTTGAAGCAGGATCAAGGAATGCCTTGATTAAGGTTGATAGCAAGGATTTTTACAGTCTTACTGATAGTGATAAATGGCTAACGCTCTCTACTCCCCGACAATTACTGGAATGTCATGAGCAGCAATGGGTACCAGGGTTGGAGCAGTTGACTCCGGAGCATACGTCTCACGCCAGTCCAGGTGAGCTTTATTTACTTCCTGCCAAGCCTGAATTATTACAGAAATTACAGGCAATGAGTCTGTCAGAAAAAACCGATAAAGTGCTATTACAGACACTGCTATTACAAGAACCGATAATCATCGAACAACTTCAACATTTATCTGCCTTGTCTTTTTTATCCTGTGAAAATGCACCTAAGCAGGGGTTGGATCTGAATGACGTTATAGACAGGCTGGGTGTTGAATTTTGCTGGGCTATGTTTCAAGGCTTTCTTGTCTGGAACTCAATGTCCCTACCTATGGATGGACCGCTCGGAAAAACAACATTAATGAAGCAGGCCTGTTTGTCAGCACAAATCACCCACAGTCTGGTTCTATCTTGCGGGGGTATTCATCATGTGGAACCTGTGATGGCGAGCCAAACGGCCTTGTTACACAACGTGGGCTATCTGGTTTTGTCACACTTATTCAAGCCGGAATATTTTTTATTCAATCGTATGGTGCAAGCTAATCCGGCCATTGCAATTGTCGACATTGAGAAGCAACTGCTTGCTTATGGTCAAGCACGAGAAATTATTAATGAAAAAGGGCATGCCGATTCAGGTATGCGGTTATTACAAAGTTGGGATTTTGATGATGTTTTCATGACAGTGTGTCAGCAACATCATAACCCTGATTATCGAGGCAATAACCAAGAGTACGTTCACTTAAATATGTTGGTTAACGATCTCTTAAATGAGAATGGTCTTGGCGAAAAAGGCAATGGTGATGCAATAGAAAATAATCTTTCTGTATTAAATATTGAGAGGAATTTCCTTAATAATTATAAGGAGTCGTTGTTGAAAAGAGGACTGAGTGACGTAAATAGTTCGTGAGGATACTCTAATTCACAATGATCATTTTGTGAAAAATATGTTTAATCAGCTACTTAGTTCTTATTGTATATTCAATGGCATATTTTGTTAGTTCACGGCATACTATTGCTATACGATGTTGTGGCCGCAATGGCCTACTGGGAAACATCCAGGTGAGTGGTTGTGGGGATAGTTCAGTCAAAAAGCGAGTTTTAATGTAAATAAAACCAGGATTCTTCGAACAAACATTTGTTCTATTTTAGAGAAGATCTGGCAAAAGAAGTCTGTTGATTCATTAGTCATGAAAAAGCTGAATCAGGACTTATGTATATGCTTCTGAATAAACCAATCGCGAATGCTGATATTACATATTATCCAATAAGGGATATCTATTTTAGTGCGTGAGTACAAAAAAAAGCCTAATAGGCAGCGGTTGAATATCTATCATTCGCTAACAGCGTTGAAAATGGTTTTGATTTCAATCTGTTAAGAGCCTTTTACTAAGTACTCGGTAATGACGGGCATTTTTCTGAATAATTGAAGAGCTGATAGTTTTATTGAAGCTGAATAATCCAAGTATAAATAAAAGTCATATAAAACAGTAAGATATATATATTTTTCGAATTGATTGAGCAATGTATTCCTTGCTGATATTGATAATTGTCAAGCATTCCGCAATAAATATGGAAAAAATTTATTGTGAAGATGCCCATGAAGTTGTTAAAATCTGTTAAACATTATAAGAAATAAGCTGAATGCTGGATGAAGAAAATTGTCGGTACTCAGTTTTACAATAAGTAATAAAAATTTGTTTTCGTTTGGGAGTAAAAGGTAGTTGGGTAATCCTCTGACATCGAGCAATGCAGGGATACAAAAAGCACTTTATGTACTTGAGGTACTGAAGGGCTTGCCTGCGGGCGATGTTATTTATCAGCAGGTAGAGCAAATCTTACTGGATCTGCAGGAGCACCAGTCTGATGTAGAACGAACCTATCATGCTATTTCGCATGCCTTGTTAGATGCCTATATCCAGCACCTTAATCCAGCCTCACCGCTCTTTGTTCAGGCTTCCATTCTACAAAGAAGACTGGAGCCCCCGATTTGGTCTTCAGACCTTAATTCCTTACGCGCGCAAGTAGATCTTTATTCTGATCACATTTTAAGCATGAAAGAATTGGATCAGAAAAAACTACATGACAGTCTGTCTCCATTACTTCAGCCTCCGGGTGGTGCCACTGAGCATAATAATGTGGAAGAGCCCACTACGAATAACTTTGCAGAAAAGCCAACGATGAATAAATATGTGGATGAACCTACTATCCCCATGACCGTGGCTACTCAAGAATTCACAGAAAAGTCGGTTGATATGCCTGCGGATATGGAAACAACCTTGTCCAAAAATCAGCAAGTCGGGGTAGTGCTGGATTTATTAGCAACCGAGTTGTTGGATATGGAAGAGAAGGAAGGAATTGAACCTTTACGTGGCAGAATGAAGGAACTGGTTGGTAAACTAAAAGATAGTCAGGGCGATCTATTGGGTAACATGAAAGCCACGATTGATTTTATAAATAACGCGGCAGGTGATCGGCATAAGCTTGATGAAGAACTCAAGCGAGTTCGAAAGCTGAGTATGACAGATGAATTAACAGGTTTGCCTAACCGGCGTGCTTTTCTTGAGCGACTGGAAAATGAACTGGGTCGTGTGAAGAGGCATCATGAACCTTTGTCCTTGATTTTAATTGATCTCGATGACTTTAAAAAAGTGAATGATACCTACGGACATACGGTGGGTGATCAGGTATTAAAGTGTTATGCAGAAGATGTTTTTAGTTTGTTCCGTCAGTACGACCTGGTAGCCAGATACGGCGGTGAAGAATTTGCTGTTTTGTCACCAAATACAGATAAGGATGGTGCTATTTGTTCACTGGGTAAGGCCATGGATCGGGTCAAAAATCTTCGTTGTGAATACAGTGGTGATTCCATCATGGTGCCATCTTTTTCGGCGGGTATCGCCGTTTATCGTGATGGAGAAAATATTGATGCCTTCATCGACAGGGCTGACCAGGCCTTGTATCGTGCCAAATCGCTAGGCCGTAATCGCGTCGAAACAGCAGCCAATTAGTCAGCAAACCCTTATTTTTTACCCTTCAAATTGTAAGTAATATAATCTATCTCATTGAAAAATATTACTAAATACTATATTTAATAATATTCTAATATATATGTATAATGTCTTTTTCCAGTTATTCATATCAGGAGTGCATCGTGGCTACAATTGAATTAACCAGTACGAACTTCGATCAGATTGTTAGTGAAAATAATTTCGTTATTATCGATTTCTGGGCACCCTGGTGTGGACCCTGTAAAAGCTTTGCACCTATCTACGAAAAAGTTTCTGAGTTGCATGACAATGTCGTATTTGCCAAGGTCAACACTGAAGAAGAAACTGATCTGGCAGCTCACTTCCAGATTCGTTCGATTCCGACACTAATGATTTTCAGAGAGCAGGTGGTGATTTTCTCTCAGCCAGGTATGTTACCTGAAGAAGCCTTTGGTGAGCTGATTGCAAAAGCTGGCGAGCTTAATATGGATGATGTTCGTCAGCAGATAGAGAAAGAATCTCAAACTGAAAATGCGTAAATCTTTTTTTTGAGGAACTAGGGGAGAGGAACTAGGTACTAGGAAAGTCAAAAGATTATCTTGACAGGTCATTTAGGCCTGACATCATCCTGATAGTCCCTAGTCCCTAGTCCCTAGTCCCTAGTCCCTAGTCCCTAGTCCCTAGTCCCTAGTCCCTAGTCCCTAGTCCCTAGTCCCTAGTCCCTAGTCCCTAGTCCCTAGTCCCTAGT
>Ga0316205_10001415_pt1 | contig 30371 bp, 28 predicted proteins | sample 3monthpyrite_MG_FD_204941 | JGI IMG/M metagenome (GOLD analysis project Ga0316205, IMG submission 204941) | Microbial mat bacterial communities from mineral coupon in-situ incubated in ocean water Damariscotta River, Maine, United States -... | ecosystem: Environmental > Aquatic > Marine >...
CCAAAATTCGTTAAATAAGTTTAATAGTACTTTTGCTTGTTTGGGGTTATGAGAAAGGACACCTTCCAATAACGTGTAATCTGAACGAAAGATGTATGAACTGCCATCAACAAGTAAAAAAGACTCTGTATGGTTTTCATGTTCTTTAGAAACTTTACGGATGTTGATATTACTTGAAAGTCTCCGGCAGATATCGAGTATTTTATGGTCACTTGAAACAATGGCATTGATATCATTAACTATGATTTTAATTGAGCGGTTCGCGCTATTAGCCGTTATGAATGTTGAGAAAGCCGAAGCTATATTAGGATGATTATAAATTCGATTAGTTAAGTCATGACAGTGAATGCATATTTCACGATTTGCAGACTCAATGATTTTAAGAGTCTGCTCATGATGCTCAGCCGCAGTGCTTAGTGTAATTTCTGATGTTGTGTTCTCATTCATTTAAATAATTTTAGCCTAAATCCTTATGAGCTTTAAATTTATCATTATAAACAACGCCTGTTTAAATTTCTTTCGCAAGTTTCACTGCTAAACCGATATAGTTCGCAGGCGTGAGTTTTTGCAAGGCGGTTTTTGCATCATCTGGCATATCCAGTGTAGCAATAAAGGTTTCTAGCGTTTCAGGTGAAATTTTACTACCACGCGTTAAATCTTTTAATTTCTCATAAGGGTTCTCAATACCATATCGACGCATGACGGTTTGTATCGGTTCAGCTAATACTTCCCAATTATTATCTAAAATTTCAGCAAGCTTCAATTCGTTTACTTCTAGCTTGTTTAATCCACGCATGGTTGAGGAGTAGGCTATTAAGCAATGTGCTAAACCAACACCTAAATTTCGAAGAACAGTTGAATCAGTTAAATCTCGTTGCATACGTGAAACGGTGAGTTTATTCGATAGGTGATTAAATAGCGCATTCGCAATGCCGATATTACCTTCTGAATTTTCAAAGTCGATAGGATTTACTTTATGCGGCATAGTTGAAGAACCGACTTCACCTTTAATAACCTTTTGTTTGAAAAAACCCATTGATATATACGTCCAGATATCACGATCCATATCTAAGATAATATTGTTGCATCGAGAAAGCGCATCAAAATACTCTGCAATATAATCATGTGGTTCAATTTGAATAGTATAAGGGTTAAATGTTAATCCTAAACTTGTTGTTATAAATTGCTCAGCAAGTTCAGGCCAGTTTAATTCTGGGTAAGCAGAAACATGCGCATTGTAATTACCAACGGCACCATTTATTTTACCTAGCATACTGATGCTAGCAATTTGATCACGTTGTCGATTTAGTCGGGCAACAATATTGGCAAATTCTTTACCAATTGTTGTTGGTGATGCTGGTTGACCATGTGTATGAGAAAGCATAGGAATTTCAGCATAGCCATGAGCAAAACTGCGTAGGCAATGAATGATTTTGTCTATTTCTGGTAATACAACCTCATTACGTGCAGTTGATAACATCAGTGCATGGGAAAGATTGTTGATATCTTCTGAGGTACAAGCAAAATGGATAAATTCACTGACGGCATTTAATTCAGCGTTATCTTTAATTTTTTCTTTTAAGTAATACTCAACGGCTTTAACGTCATGATTGGTCGTACTTTCAATATCTTTAACGCGCTGTGCATCTTCTTCAGAAAAGTTACCAATAATACTATCTAAAAAGGTATTGGCTGTTTCTGAAAATGGAGGGACTTCAGTAATAGGTGTGTTATTCGCTAAAAATTGAAGCCATTTAACTTCGACAAGAACACGATGATATATTAGGCCGTATTCACTAAAGTAAGGACGTAGTGCTTGTGTTTTAGATGCGTAACGACCATCGACAGGGGAAACTGCTGTTAAAGGACTTAAGTCCATGAAATATCTCCATTTTTTTTAGTGTTTTAGCTAAACCATTTTACACTAAAAGCGATACGGAGGTACAGTGAAGAGGATTATATTGGGCTATAGTCTCCACGTATTCTATAAGATTACTGACTTTGCTTTTTTTATAGGCGAGTACTAGCTTCTTTTGTTGCAATGATGCTTTAAAGTCAGGTTTTGTCGATATCTAATTTACAAAAATGTTATTACTTTATTGTAAATTTCTAGCCAGTACGCTTATATATTAAACCGGCTTTTAACATTACTTCATCTTTATTTAATTGGTCGAGTGGGCAACCATCATTATCGCATTCAGCAACTCGATCGTATTGGAAAACATTTCCATCTTCTTCGATTGTTTTACGGATAGCTTTGCCAAGGTACGTGCCAACGGTTGTGTAATCAATATTATTTTTCACAGTAATTCCTTAAAGTAGAGGTGACTAAATACGAGCAGTTTTATCGACAGAAGGAAGCATAAAAGTTGCTCTAGTACTTAAAAATATCGGCTTCTGCTCTTAAGACTTTAGGAAATATTTGGAATTATTTTCGAGATGGTGTGTAGTGTGATGGGTGTCTTAAAAAATATGAAAACATCATGAATTAGGGCGGTTGATAGGTAGCCTACCTATCAACCGCTATGAATTATGAGGCAAGCTGTCTTAAAACATAATGCAAGATACCACCATGGCGGTAATATTCAATTTCTTGTGGTGTATCGATTCTTACTTTTGCAGTGAAAGTGATATTGCTACCATCTTCTGCCGTCGCAACAACTTCGACTTCTTTACTAGAACCATCACCTAAGCCATTAATATTTATACTTTCTTTACCGGTTAAGTTTAAACTTGAAGCACTTTCGCCATCGTTAAACTGTAAAGGTAATATGCCCATGCAAACTAGATTTGTACGGTGAATACGTTCATAGCTTTCAGCAATAACCGCTTGTATTCCGAGTAATCGAGGACCTTTTGCCGCCCAATCTCGTGATGAACCTGAGCCATATTCTTTGCCTGCAAAAATAACTAGTGGAGTGCCTTCGTCTTTGTATTGCATTGCGGCATCGAAGATACTCATTTGTTCGCCATCTGGTTGGTGTTGAGTAATACCACCTTCAGTACCCGGTGCTAATAAGTTACGTAAACGAATATTGGCAAAGGTGCCGCGCATCATCACTTCGTGATTACCACGGCGAGAACCTAAAGAGTTGAAGTCTTTATCTGCAACACCATTGGCTTTTAAGTAGATTCCGGCAGGGCTATCGGCTTTAATTGCACCTGCTGGTGAGATGTGATCGGTTGTTACTGAATCACCTAATACCGCTAAAACACGCGCATTTTGAATTTCTTTCACTTCTTTAGGCTGCATGGTAATGCCTTCAAAGTAAGGCGGGTTCTTGATATAGGTAGAATCGTTTACCCAATCAAATAATTGACCTTCAGGTGCTTTAAGATCAATCCACTGTTTGTCGCCTTTGTATACTTCATCATAGCTTCTAGTAAAGTCATCCCGCGTTACGCTTTTAGTAACAACAGCTTGGACTTCCTCGTGGCTAGGCCAAATATCTTTTAAGAAAATATCATTGCCATCTTTATCTTGCGCTAAGGGCTCATTGTATATATCAATATTCATGGTGCCAGCTATTGCATATGCCACAACAAGTGGTGGTGATGCTAAATAGTTCATACGTACTTCAGCATGAACGCGGCCTTCAAAGTTACGGTTACCAGAAAGGACTGCACATGCGGATAAATCGCCATCAGCAATGGCTTTGGAAACTGGAGCCGGTAGCGGTCCTGAGTTACCAATACAGGTTGCACAACCATAGCCAATTACATGGAAACCTAAGTTCTCCATAGGCTCCATTAACCCCGCTTGGTTAAAGTAATCAGTTACGACACGTGAACCAGGTGCAAGTGATGTTTTCACCCAAGGTTTAACTTTAATTCCTAATGCTGATGCTTTTTTTGCAACTAAACCCGCCGCTAACATAACACTAGGATTTGAAGTGTTTGTGCATGACGTAATGGATGCAATCACAACTGCACCATCATCTAAAGTAACGTCCTCGCCATTAATATTTGTCGATATTGCTTTGCTCGTTAAATTACGTTCAGCTTTCATTGTTGTTAAAGCTTCATTAAACATGGGTTTAGACTTTGTAAGCGGAATACGATCTTGTGGACGTTTAGGTCCCGAAAGTGCGGGTTCAGTTTTACTTATGTCTAACTCAACCATACTGCTGTAACGTTTAGTTATATTTTCATTCTCACCATCACGGAACATGCCTTGCTCACGCATATAGGCTTCGGTTAATGCAATTTGATCTTCTGAGCGACCGGATAAACGTAAATAATTTAATGTTTCTTTATCAATAGGGAAGATGCCACAGGTTGCTCCATATTCTGGTGCCATGTTGGCGATGGTTGCGCGATCGGCAAGTGATAAATGATCCAACCCTTTACCGAAGAATTCTACGAATTTTCCAACCACACCATGCTCACGTAGTTGTTGTACTATTTTTAAAACTAAATCAGTCGCTGTTGCGCCTTCAGGCAATTTGCCTGTTAAATTAAAACCAACAACTTGAGGAATCAGCATAGAAACGGGTTGGCCGAGCATAGCGGCTTCTGCTTCAATACCGCCAACACCCCAACCTAATACACCCACACCATTAATCATGGTTGTGTGAGAATCGGTACCTACTAATGTATCGGGGTAGGCTTGGCGAACACCATTATTTTCTGCATCAAAAACGACACGGGCAAGGTATTCCAAATTGATTTGATGAACGATACCCATGTCAGGTGGTACCACTTTAAAGTTTGAAAAAGCCGATTGCCCCCATTTTAAAAAGCTATAACGTTCTTCGTTACGTTGGTATTCCATCTCAGCATTTTTAGCCACAGCACCTTTATTGCCGAATGAATCAATTTGCACCGAGTGATCAATAACGAGTTCAGCGGGCTGTAACGGGTTTATTTTATCAGGGTCACCACCGAGGGCTTTCATTGCTTCACGCATCGCCGCTAAATCGACTACCGCGGGTACACCAGTGAAGTCTTGCATTAAAACGCGAGCGGGAGTGAAAGCAATTTCTGTTGCCGGCGCTTCTTGAGGATCCCAATTCGCCATTGCTTGGATATCGGCGTCAGTAACATTGATACCATCATGGTGGCGGAGTAAGTTTTCGAGCAATATTTTGAGTGAGAAGGGTAAATCTTCCGCACCTTTTACACTATCGAGACGGTAAATCTCATAGTCGTTACCGTTAACAGAAAGGGTAGATTTTGCAGTATTGCTCATGAAAGCTCCTTAGAAAACACTTTAATTAAGTGCTCATTATATATTAAAAACAATTGGTTATATACAATACTTAATTTAAATATTGAGGTAATTCTTTTTTCAAAATGGTATTTGCCATTTCGAGAATTTTGTTACGTTTAAAAATGATATGCCAGCGTCTGCCGCCCAATTGATTCCATAGTATAGCTGCACGTATAGCAGCTAACAGCAGACTGCGAATTTTATTCACGATAAGCGGGTTTGACAAATGATTTTGCTCACCTTGAACCATTATTTTAGCGGCAAGCGTACTAATGGATTCAGAATAGATATCGGCAATGTTAGCTAAAACATTATCATGAAGGCTAGATGAAAAAATTTCTGACTGCCGTTTAGCGGTTTCTAAACGTGCCGTTACTTTCTCAAGTATCACTGGATTTTTTGCAAGCTTCTTTTGCAAGTGCATAACGCCAATGGCGTATTGCGCTAGATTGAGATTAATCTTTTGATGTTCTTTGGTGTCTTCAACACTGGCATTATTTTTAAACGTTTCTCCATTGAGTTGTTTAACTAAACCGGTTAATCCTGATTTAAGTTCTACGATGCTCCCATAAATTGATTCAGTCGTTGGCGCGTCATAAACAAATAAACTGTCGATACACACTTGTATATCGTAATCAGGCGCAGAGCCTGTTCGTGCTAATAGGTCGATTGATTTTATCGCTTGGTAAAGAGCGGCAAGAGCAATCGTTTGATCATGCAAGTTTTTCATTATAGATTATCAGCCTTGTCATTATCGATAATACCGCCGCCCAAGCAAATTTCACCATCATAAAAAACGACAGATTGGCCTGGTGTTATTGCCCATTGAGGGTTTTCAAATTCAACAACACACTGATTATTATCGAGCTGTGTAATGATACATGCTTCATCATCTTGTCGATAACGTGTTTTGGCCATGCAAGAAAAAGGAATAGTCGGTGAAACACCTGAAATCCAATGTAATTTTGTCGCGGTAAGTGATTCTTTATAAAGAAGCGTATGTGTATTACCTTGCACAACGATTAAAATATTTTTATCAATTATTTTATCTGCAACATACCATGGGCTGCCGTCACCTTGTTGTTTTCCGCCTATATGTAAACCTTTTCGTTGCCCGATGGTGTAATACATTAATCCATCATGATGACCTATTTCTTCTCCATCTGGGGTTTGCATACTACCGCGTTGAGCGGGAAGGAATTGTTGTAAAAAGTCTTTAAAACGGCGTTCGCCAATAAAGCAAATACCGGTGCTGTCCTTTTTATCTTTCGTTATAAAGTTATTTTGTTTCGCAAGCTCACGTACTTCTGATTTATTTAACTCACCTAAGGGGAACATACTTTTTGATAATTGATGTTGATTTAACAGGTGTAAAAAATAACTTTGATCTTTACTATCGTCTTTTGCTTTTAATAATTGGTATTTGCCGTCGTGTTTGCGAATACGTGCATAATGTCCCATTGCAACATAATCAGCACCATTATCAATAGCGTAATCTAAGAACGCTTTAAATTTAATTTCTTTATTACATAACACATCAGGGTTAGGGGTTCGGCCAGCTTTGTATTCTGATAAAAAATATTCGAATACCCGATCCCAATATTGATCAGAAAAATTGACGCTATCTAGGGGAATGTTGAGTTGTTTGCATACTGATTCAGCATCGCTAAGATCAACAGCGGCTGCACAGTATTCATCAGTATCATCTGCTTCCCAGTTTTTCATAAATACACCATGTAACTGGTATTGTTGTTGCTGTAAAAGTAACAAAGCAACGGATGAATCAACGCCACCAGAGACACCAACATAAATAGATTTTGTATGAGAAATTGAGATTTGGATATTCCTAAAAGTTAGTAGGTTTATTTTATATCTATAAATTGATTAAGCGGGAAATTTTTACCTGCTAAGTAATCGTCTAATGATTGTAAAACTAATGGGTTACGTTTTGGATATTTTTCAGAGCGTATTTCTTGTTCGTTTAGCCATAAAAATTGATTGATATCTGGATCTAATGGACTATCCGTTTTGTTGACTAAATCACAATAAAACGTAAAGCGTAAAAAGGTATCAATCGATGGTCTTGCATTTTCATTTTGGGGAATAGTCCAATTATATATACCAACAAGAAAGCTAGGCTCAACTATATAAGAGGTTTCTTCGAGCGTTTCACGTTTTACTGCGTCAATAATCGATTCATTATTTTCCCAGTGGCCAGCTGCTTGGTTTATCACTAAGTTATTGTTAATCGTTTCTTCTACCATTAAGTATTTTTGCTGCCCATCAACATTTGTTTTGACGACAGCGGCAACGGTGACATGTGGAATCCATTTTTTCATAACTAAGCTTTTATTATTGTTACACAGTGATATGTTTATATTGGCCAAGTTCAATATTATCAACAGTCCATTCACCAATGGCGTAGCGGACGAGACGAAGAGTGGGGTAGCCGACAGCGGCTGTCATTCTACGCACCTGCCGATTTTTGCCTTGTTTTATTTTAATTTCGAGCCATGTTGTGGGGATTTTAGCACGAAAACGAATAGGTGGGTTGCGAGGCCAAAGGGTTGCTGAGAGAACAGTTTCGTCAATTATGCGGGCTTTTGCTGGTAATGTGACGCCATCTTTTAGTTTTACACCGTTCCTTAACGATTGTAAGGCGGCGCTGTCAGGAATACCTTCAACTTGGGCCCAATACGTTTTTTCCATTTTATTCTTAGGATTACTAATTTTATGCTGCAATTTGCCGTTATTAGTAAGGAGTAGTAACCCTTCAGAGTCTTTATCGAGTCGACCCGCAGGATAAATATTGGGTACAGGAATAAAGTCAGCCAAACTTTGAGCACCATCAAGTTCAGTGAATTGGGTAATGACACCAAAGGGTTTATTGAAAAGGTACAAATCAGACATGCTTAATTCGTTAAGTTCCTATATTGCAGGTGATGTAAATATTTATTATATCAAGTTGGTACACGTTTAGTTATGCGGTAGATAAATTAAAGATATTTTATGATGTTAGGCTTTAACAAATTAAATGGTCGTTACGTTTGGATTGCTATTATTATTTCAGTAATTTTATTGGCGACGACATTCTATGCTCAATATTTAGTTAAGTCTTCGGCAAGCGAAGGTTATTCTGTTATCCAAGAAAATACCCGTTTGCTGCATAAAATTTCCAATATAAATTATCAAATTCAAATAATCGAAAGTAATGTATATAAATTCATTAGTTCACTAGATGAAGAAACGCGATTTAAAGCTGAGTCTGCATTAACTCAACTTCAAATTGAATTGTTAGGGCTTGTTCAGTATATACATAGTCCTGGAGCAAAAGATTATCTAAAGGAAGTTAATGAAAATAATTTTGATATAGTGAGTGCTATCGATGCATTAGAAAATTTAGACTTTAAAGATGGCTATGAACAAATAGATATCGAAGTGGATCATCTTGTTATTTTAACTCAAGATCTAAAATCAAATACTTTAAAATACTTTAAGGTTATGAATAATGTGGAAACACGATATCCTGGTATGCCACATTTACTTGGGTATTTAAGTCCAAATAACAACCTATTTTCTGAAGCGGTAGAATCTGCTCTACAAGAAAGCAATATGACGGATTCTCAAATTCGTCAGCTCGATAAAGATCAATATCAAATCGTCTCCCTATTTCAAGCGATACGATATGCATGGGTTCAAAAAATTAGTTGGTTACGCATTATGATTTCAAATCGTATGGGCGCTTTTGGTGATCCAGTTAAATCGATGGAGCGTAACTTAATTAACAGGCAAATATATGCTGATCTGGTCGATACGATTTTAAAAAAATTAGATGTTTTGAATAATAAAGGATTGTTGCGCTTACAACAAGAAGAATCACTTGAAACTATGCATCATGCTTCTGAACAGTATGAGTTGCACTTTACTAAGGCGAAAGAAATATATTTATCAGACAATTGGCGTTCAGATCTACCTATTTTGAAAAAAACAATTGAGCCTAACTTAAAATCATTACGGCAAACTGTTGCGCGAATCGAATCAGTTATCAATGCGAATGCAAACAAAGGGATTACCACCTCATTAAATACGGCAACTTTACTAACACGTTTTATTTGGTTCTTTACCACTAGTGTGATTTTATTAATGTGTGTTTTCTACTTTATTTTTAATAATATGATTAGGCGGCCTGTTATTGATGTAGCAAATGCCTTGGAATCTGAAGCAAAAGGTGAGCCTTACAAACTTGAAGTTGATAACAAGCTAAATGAAATTATATTACTTGACCGTGCTTTTACTCACATGCGCAATCAGGTGCATTCAAGGCAACAACGCTTAGAAGCTATTTTTAGAAATGCTGCTGAAGGTATTATTACTATTGATATAGATGGAGCTATAGAATCTATTAACGATGCTGGTCTTAAATTATTTGGTTTAAAAGACCAAGGTAAACAAGACAAGAATATTTCGGAACTTGTTCATCAGTATGAGTCTACAGAGTTATATACAATATTTAATGATGAAGGCTTTACAAGTATACAATTTGAAGGTGAAGTCCAAGCGGTAAAACAAAATGGAGATGTATTCCCGTTATTGGTCAAGTTAAGTCAAATGCAAGTGGGTGCAGAAATACTGTATATTTTAATTGTTGAAGATGTTAGTAAACAGAAAGCTTTAATGAAAGATCTCCAACATGTTGCAGAACATGATGCATTAACGGGCCTTTATAATCGTCAGTATTACTCTGATAATTTAGAAAAAATTATAGAGGTTTCTCACACGACTAACTCTTATGACATTGTTTGCATGTTTTTAGATTTAGATAACTTTAAATACGTCAATGATACTCTTGGTCATATGGCTGGCGATCGTTTATTACAGGAAATAACATCCTTATTGCGAAATCGAATGCGTAAGAGTGATTTACTTGCACGAATTGGCGGTGACGAGTTTTCATTAATTTTTCAAGGGATACATCTAGATGCAGCTATTTTACTAGCTGATGAATACAGAGAATGTATTGACGAATATAAATTTAATGAAGAAGGTAAGACCTTTAATGTGGGTTGCTCTATTGGTCTTGCCGCTATGACTGCAGATGTCGAAGATAAAGATGAATTATTGTCACGTGCTGATGTAGCTTGCCATGAAGCAAAACGAAAAGGTAAGAATTGTATTCATGTTTATGAATTTTCCGATAAACAAAAAACGGATAGTTTATATGTTGATATGGGTTGGTCGCAACGCATTAAAGATGCAATTAAAAATAGTCACTTTGTTTTTGCTAAACAAAATATTTGTACAACACAAACACAGGACGTCTTTGCTGAAGAATATCTTATTCGTCTACTCGACAATGAACAGCAAGGGCTTATCATGCCGGCGGGATTTTTAAATTCAGCTGAACGTTTTGGTTTGATGCCTGATATCGATAAATGGGTCGTTGAGCATGCGCTTGAATCCTATTCATTAACTTATCGAGGCAGTGAAAGTGCTCCATGTATATCAATAAACCTTTCGGCTAAATCAGTTGGACACCAACAAATTTTCGATGTTATTCATGAGTCAATCGTTAAATATACAATTGATCCATCTAAAATTATTTTTGAAATTACTGAAGATGTGGCGATTGCTGATTTCCCTAATGCGATTATCTTTTTAAATAAAATACGTGCGATGGGTTGTGCAACAGCACTTGACGACTTTGGTGCAGGGTACAGCTCCTTTTCTTATTTAAAAGAGTTCCCAGTGGATTATGTAAAAATCGATGGTTCCTTCATTGTAGATATTGAAAATAATAAATTAAATCATGCTCTGGTTAAAGCCATGCATGATGTTTGTTTAACCCTAAACAAAAAAACAGTTGTAGAGTTTGTTGAAAACCAGCAAGCATTAGATGTATTAAAAGAAATTGGTGTGGACTTTGTTCAAGGCTTTTATATTGCACGACCTGAGTTAATTGAAAAAGATCATCTGGTTGTTGAAATAGAAGATAAAGTTAAAAATCGGGTATAAAAAAAACACTAACTAAATTTTTAGTTAGTGCTTTCGTAGCTTTGATTTTAAAAGCAGGGTGTTGGTTTAATGCGCGGTTTCAGTGTTCTCTGGATCATTTGCACCGGATGTTATTTCAATTGCATGTAAGCCTTTAGGGCCTTCCGTACACTTAAATTCAACCGGTTGACCCTTTTTCAAGGTCTTGTAACCATCCATTTCGATTGCTGAAAAATGCGCAAAGATATCATCGCCACCTTCTTCAGGTGCGATGAACCCATACCCCTTGGAATTACTAAACCACTTTACGACTCCTGAAGACATGCCTTCCAACCTCCTTGATAAATTTTATATCGGTAACTTATTGAAATTATGGGTATTTTTAATCAGTGCTCAACTGGTTAAAACAGCATGCCCATGTCCATCACACATAACTATAGCCAATATTTAAAAAAATTCAGTATTTTCTGGTATTTTTTGTAAAATTTACTATGTAGCGTGGCATTGAGTATTTAAGGTAAACTGAATATATGACAAATGATATTGATAACCAGCACCACGAAGATACAGGCTTAGCCGTTGAAGAAGCTAAGCCTGAAATAAAACGTCCATCAATGTTTAAAGTTTTGCTGATAAATGACGATTATACTCCTATGGAGTTTGTTGTTCATGTACTTGAAACTTTTTTCACAATGGATCGTCCAACTGCTACACAGATCATGCTTAATGTGCACAGTAAGGGGAAGGGTCTTTGTGGGGTATTTACTCGAGATGTTGCCGAGACAAAAGTTGCTCAAGTGAACGATTATTCTCGTCAGCATGAGCACCCATTGTTATGCACAATGGAAGTCGATGGTTAGGAGTTAGGTTATGTTAAGTAAAGAATTAGAAGATTCGTTAAATAATGCATTCAAAGATGCACGCAGTCAAAACCATGAGTTTATGACGGTAGAACATCTATTGTTAGCTTTAATGTCTAATGAGGGTGTTGTGGAAGTATTAAAAGCATGTGGTTCGGATCTGGATTTGTTAAAAAACGATCTAACCGTCTTTTTAGACGAAACCACGCCGTTACTGCCGCCAGATGATGAACGTGATACACAGCCCACACTTGGCTTCCAACGCGTTCTACAACGTGCGGTATTCCATGTGCAGTCTTCTGGTAAACAAGAGGTTAACGGTTTAAATGTTCTTGTTGCTATCTTTAGTGAGCAAGAGTCTCAAGCGGTATACTTCCTTAAGAAACAAGATATTTCGCGTTTAGAGATTGTTAATTATATTTCACATGGCATTTCAAAGATTGAAGGTCCAAGCCCAGATCACGATGATGCATCAGTTGATGATGAATCTGCAGAAGAAGTTGCTGCAAGCCCGTTAGAAATGTATGCCAGTAATTTGAATGAACTTGCTGCGGCAGGCAAAATCGACCCACTGATTGGCCGTAAATATGAAGTGGATAGAACGATTCAAATTCTTTCTCGACGCCGTAAAAATAATCCTCTATTTGTCGGGGACGCGGGCGTTGGCAAAACAGCGCTTGCTGAAGGTTTAGCTAAACGTATTGTTGATGGCGATGTACCTGAAGTCTTAAAAGATTTTGTAATTCACTCACTAGATCTAGGTTCTTTGCTTGCCGGTACTAAGTATCGTGGTGATTTTGAAAAGCGTCTTAAAGCCGTTCTAAAACAGCTTAAAGGCGAAGAGCATGCAGTATTATTCATTGATGAAATACATACTATTATTGGTGCTGGGGCTGCGTCAGGCGGTGCCATGGATGCTTCTAATCTACTGAAACCGGTATTAGCGACAAGCGAGCTTAAATGCATTGGTTCGACTACCTATCAAGAATATCGAGGCATTTTTGAGAAAGATCGCGCTTTAGCAAGGCGCTTCCAAAAAGTGGATGTTTCTGAGCCATCCGTTGAAGAATGTGTGCAAATATTAACAGGCCTAAAAAGTCGTTTTGAAGAGCATCACCATGTACGTTATACACACCAAGCTTTGCGAACTGCCGCTGAGCTATCAGAACGCTACATTAATGATAAGCATATGCCAGACAAAGCGATTGATGTTATTGATGAGGCCGGTGCGAGTCAGGTTTTATTGGCTCCATCTAAACGTAAGAAAACGATTGGCGTAAAAGATATTGAAGCAGTTGTTGCGAAGATAGCTCGAATTCCAGAAAAATCGGTTTCAAGTGATGACAAAGAAGCGCTAAAGAATTTAGAAAGCAATTTGAAGTTAGTTATTTATGGACAAGACGATGCGGTTGATAGTTTATCTAGTGCAATTAAGTTATCTCGTTCAGGCTTAGGTAATACAGAAAAGCCGATTGCCTCATTCTTGTTTGCTGGACCAACCGGTGTTGGTAAAACAGAGGTGACGCGTCAGCTTGCTCGTATCATGGGTATTGAGCTTATTCGCTTTGATATGTCTGAATACATGGAGCAACATACCGTTTCGCGCTTAATTGGTGCTCCACCAGGTTATGTTGGTTTTGATCAAGGCGGTTTATTAACAGAAGCGGTCAATAAAAATCCGCATGCGGTTCTACTATTAGATGAAATTGAAAAAGCGCATCCGGATGTTTTTAATATTTTATTGCAAGTTATGGATCACGGTACGTTAACAGATAACAATGGACGTAAAGCCGATTTCCGTAATGTTGTTTTTGTGATGACAACGAATGCCGGCGCAGACAAATTGAGTCGTAATTCAATTGGTTTCCAAAACCAAGACAATTCAACTGATGCAATGGAGACATTGAAAAAAGTGTTCACGCCTGAGTTTAGAAATCGTTTAGATGGCATCATTCAATTTAATCAGCTTGGTCCAGATATGATTGGCCGTGTAGTTGATAAATTTATCTTTGAACTTGAAGCTCAGCTAGAAGAAAAAGGGGTGAGCTTAACCGTTGATGATGAAGCACGTACTTGGATCGCGATTAAAGGTTATGACCCAAAAATGGGAGCAAGACCCATGGCGAGAATTATCCAGCAGTATGTGAAAAAGCCAATGGCTGAAGAATTACTCTTTGGTAAGTTATCACATGGTGGGACATTGCATGTTCATGTGGAAAAAGATGAGCTTGTGTTTGAAATTAAAAGTAAGGAAAAGGCGACGGTTTAATTTAGTGTTAACTGTGCGAACAAGATACGCGCATCGCTGCGCGCTGCATAAGTGGCTGTAAAGAAAAGAAATTGCCACTGAAAAAGGCCGTAATATCACTATTACGGCCTTTTCTTATTTCCTAAATAGGATTTATCTTCCGCGGAAAGTAATTCGACCTTTATTTAAGTCGTAAGGTGTTAATTGCACGGTAACAACATCACCCGTTAAAATTCGAATGTAGTTTTTACGCATCTTGCCAGATATATGAGCGGTTACAACGTGCCCATTTTCTAGTTCTACGCGGAACATGGTATTGGGGAGAGTATCAATAACTGTCCCTTCCATTTCTATGTGTTCTTCTTTAGCCATACTACCCTTGCTTCATACAATTCAATAAGCGCGCAATAATGCCCTAAAAACGTTTGCTTTTCAAAGATGAATGTAGGTTTTTAGTGATTAACTTGAATAAAGTCCAAATTATATCGAAATGAAGGAGGGTAAAGTGGTTATATGTGCTTTTAAGACACCACATTGATAGAAAGTGGCTAGGGACTAGTGTTGTATTTTGATAATTTTATAAGTGCCCATATTTGAAAAATGGGTATTTTGGTAAGGTTTTGTTAGCTGGCAATAAATTATAAATGGCTGTATGAGTTAAAATAGCCACAAAAAATATTATCGGCTTCCGTAACGACACGGAACGGGCACCATTAATCTTCATACGATAACAGCATGCTTCCATTCAACCGGTGACCAAGCAAGATGAGGTTGGTTGGTATCATTGGTGAGTACAATTTCCATACCCATAAATTGATTAATTGCATCTAAGCCATGAATTTCAGCTAAAGCTTCTTTTAAAGATTGGAAGTGCTGTTGATTTAGATAGAGAACGTTCGGACGATAGCCGTGTTCGATTTCAAAATTGTTAGCGAGTTTAAATAAGAAACTTAACATAATGGATTCCTCCAAAATTACGGTTAAACCGTAGATCTATTGAGTATTCTAAATCTGCTACTAATTTCTTTATCGGCTTACCTCACTTTTTATTGAATTTTTAAACGCTTGTAATACAGTAACTTACAAATTAAATTCTTCCTGTTTCGGGGCATCATTTTGCCACTCATTGTTTACAAAGTACTCAAGTGGCTGGAACCTTACTTTGTATGACATCTTTTGTGACTCAGGGTTCCAATATCCAAGATATAACCACTTTAAATTCCGTTGCTTTGCTAATTCAATTTCATGTTGAATACACAAGATACCGAGACTTAGTTTTGACAGCTCGGGTTCAAAAAAAGTATAAACAGCAGACAAACCATCTTTGAGCTTATCAATAACTGCGACAGCAACCAGTTCTTGATTACGCCTAAACTCAAGGAGTTCAGTATGACTCCACTGACTTTTTATAATATCCATATAAGACGATTTAGAACTTGGATCCATTCCCTCACCCGGATGACGAGAACTTAAGTAACGTGAATAAAGTTGAAAGTGTTCTTCATTGTATTGAGCTGGATGAGAAAACGATGAGATATCTGTATTTCTTTTCCAGCAGCGTTTTTGTTGCTTACTGGCTTTGAATGCATGGACATCTAAACGTACAGGTATGCATAAGTTGCAACTGTCACAGTGTGGACGATAAACATGATTACCACTTCGGCGAAAACCTTTCGTCGCAAGGTAACTGTAATGTGGTTGTTGTAGCGTTATTGCTGGATTAACAAAAAGTGTCGTTGCTTGCTTATCATTTAAATAGCCACATTCATGTTTTTCAGTTAAGCAAAACTCAAGTTCATTGAGTAGGGCGGGTTGTTCAATTTGTTGGCTTGAGCTATTTGGCATATTTACTTACTGTTCATTTATTACTTTTAAGTTAGACGCTTTTCTTACTGTTGTCTAATGAGATGTTGTTGTTTTAATTTTAAATATCAATTTGCCACTTCCCTTTTCTAGTCGAAAATTTTAAGCTTTGTTGCAATTCTCTGATAAATTGACTACGCGAAATATCGGTTGCACCCAAACTTGCCATGTGTTCCGAACTGACTTGTGAATCGATGAAATCAAACTGCCATTTTTTTAACTGCTCAACTAAACTCGCGAGGGCAACTTTTGATGCGTCCGTTTTACGTGTAAACATCGACTCACCAAAAAAAGCATGGCCTAAAGATAAGCCGTATAAACCACCAACCAATTTTTGTTCATACCAACATTCAACTGAATGCGCGTAGCCTAAGTTATGCAATTCGCTATAAGCGCGCATCATGTCAGTTGTTATCCATGTTCCAAAACCATCTTTACGTGTATGAGAGCATTCATTGATAACTTCTTCAAAAGCGGTATCGAATGTAATGTGAAAAATATTTTTATTAAGTGTTTTTTTCAAACTGCGTGAAATTTTAAAATCTTCTAAATATAAAACTGCACGAGGGTTGGGTGACCACCACATAATAGGTTGGCCATCACTAAACCAAGGGAAAATGCCACTGTTATAAGCTGCCATTAAACGTTGTGGAGAAAGGTCGCCGCCAACGGCGAGTAGGCCATTAGGCTCATCTAAGGCAAGGTCAACGTCAGGGAATAAATCAATATGATCATCAGAGAGTAAATAAGGTGCCGTCATAATATTTTATTTGAAAGGTGAATGTGTTTGCATATCTTTAATATAGTATTGCATACCTTCATATTCATGTTGGACATGCTTGCGAATAATTTCATTGAATTCAGTATGAGCAACCCAATGTGCAGACCACGTTTCCGTTGGTAAAAAACCACGATAGATTTTATGCTCGCCTTGAGCGCCAGGTTCAAAACGCGTTAAGCCATTATTAATGCAATACTCTAAACCCTGGTAGTAACAAAGCTCGAAGTGCAAGCTGTCGAATTCTTCGCTACAACCCCAGTGTCGTCCATACAAAGTTTGTTCGCCGCGCATACAAAATGCGCTAGCGACATATTCACCTTCATGTTTAGCAAACAATACTAAAATATTATCAGGCATGGTTTCACCTATCGATTTAAAAAACTCAAGACTGAGTGTCGCCATTCCAGATTTTTTATCAAAAGTAGAGCTGTAGAAAGAATGATATGTTTTCCATAGCTCATCATTCATATCTGAACCAGTTTTTATTTCAATATCAATTTCTTGTTTGTGAATTTGTTTGCGTTCACGTTTTATTTTTTTACGATTCTTAGAGTTAAAATAAGATAGATAATGATCAAAGTCGGTGTAGTCATTATTTTTCCAATGAAACTGACACCCTAATCGAATGATTAAATCTTTGTTTTTTAGTTGCTGTATATCTTGTGTGTTTGGAAATAACCAATGCATAGATGATGCACCAATTGTTTTTGCGTGTTGCAAAGCTATATTAATTATTAACTGACTAAGCTCAAGATAACGCGCATTATCTTTAATTAGAAAACGTTGACCAGTCGCTGGTGTGTACGGAATGGATGTAACAAGCTTAGGGTAATATTCTAGCCCTGAGCGATGATAGGCATCTGCCCAAGCCCAATCGAAAACAAATTCACCATAGGAATTGTTTTTTAAATACATCGGGCTTGCAGCGACAATCTTATTATTTTCTTTTACAATGATATGTTGTGGCAACCAACCATAGGTTTGACCAACACAGTGATGCTGCTCTAATGCATTGAGGAATTCGAAACGCGCGAAGGGATTATCATTATCAACAAGGTAATTCCATTCATCAGCGGAAACTTCATTGATGGCGCCGATGATTGAAACGTCTATTGTCATATTTAATTAGTATCACGTCCTTGTGAGTAGGGGGGGTATTCTTTTAATTATGGTTAATTATAAATTATCTAAATAGCGCTCAGCATCTAATGCTGCCATACAACCACGAGCGGCGGAAGTTATCGCTTGCTTATAAACTTGATCGGCAACATCGCCAGCAGCATAAACACCTTCGACACTGGTTTGAGTCGCATTCGCACCGGCACCATGTTGAACCGATAAGTAACCATGCTCCATTTCAAGTTGTCCATCAAATATGCCCGTATTAGGCTTGTGTCCTATAGCGATAAACACACCCATTAATTCAATATCTTTGGTTGTGCCATCGTTATGTTTTAAACGCATACCCGTTACACCACTATCATCACCAAGCACTTCATCCAAATTGCTATTCCATTCAATAGTGATGTTACCGTTTTTCGCTTTTTCTTTAATTTGCGCAGCTAAGATTTTTTCACAACGGAAAGTATCGCGACGATGCACAATAGTTACGTGTGATGCGATATTTGATAAATATAATGCTTCTTCAACAGCCGTGTTACCGCCACCGATAACAGCGACATCTTTACCACGGTAAAAGAAACCATCACATGTCGCACAACCTGAAACACCACGACCTTTAAAAGCTTCTTCAGACTCTAAACCGAGGTACATCGCAGACGCGCCTGTAGCGATAATGAGTGCATCGCAAGTATACGTGCCGCTATCGCCAGTAAGAGTGAACGGTTTTTTTGTTAAGTCTGCTTTGTTAATCGTATCGAAAACAATTTCTGTATCAAAACGTTCTGCGTGGAGTTTCATACGTTCCATTAGAGCGGGGCCTTGTAAGCCTTCAACATCTCCCGGCCAATTGTCGACTTCAGTGGTTGTCATTAATTGACCACCTTGTTCCATGCCCGTAATGATAACGGGTTTTAGGTTAGCCCGTGCGCCATAAACGGCTGCGGTATAACCAGCAGGGCCTGAACCTAAGATTAATAAACGACAATGTTTGTCTTCACTCATAACAACTCCTTAAACAGCGAAAAATAAAGTAGGGACTAAAAATATTAATATTATTGTTGCCAATATTTATTGCAAGGTCAGACCTAGACGAAAGTATCTAGTTCATTCATTTTACCTGACTTGATGTATTTTTATTTTTAGAGTAAATCTACGTCTTGAATAGTGTGTATGTTACGAAATGCAACCAAGTGGGTAAAGCGATAATGCGAATAGGTATTCCAAAAGAACAAAAAACACTAGAAGGACGTATTAGTCTTACTCCAGAGGCGGTTAAAAGTTTAACGGATGCAGGCCACGAAGTTTATATCGAGCTAGGGGCAGGCGTTCTTAGCGGTTATTCAGATAGTTTATATTCTCATGCTGGGGCGAGTTTAATGCCGTCTGCCTCGATGGTATACCAAAATGCTCAATTAATTGTGAAAGTAAAAGAACCACTAGAGCAGGAGTGGTCGATGTACCGAAAAGATCACATCCTATTTTGCTTTTTGCACCTAGCGGCAAACACCGAGCTCATGGATAAGCTTTGTGATATTGGGCTAACAGCCATTGCTTTTGAAACCGTCGTTGATGTTGATTCCACAACAGGAAAGCTAAGTTTACCGCTACTTGCGCCCATGAGTGCGATTGCTGGACGTGTTACCGCTCAAATGGGTGCGACATTACAGTACCAATATCGTGGCGGCAAAGGTATTTTGTTTGGCGGTTTAGATGAAGAGTTTAATGCTCCTAATAATATAGATACGGGGCATGCTGTCGTCATTGGGGCTGGCATCGCTGGGGCACATGCTGCAAAAGCGTTGGCTTCGCTTGGAGCTAAAGTAACGGTATTAGATATTAACCAAGATAGTTTAACCAAATTAGAGCAGGTCTCATCGAATATTAGTGGAGTGATCTCTACAGAGCAGAGTATTAGAGAGCACGTCAAGGAAGCTGACTTGCTCATTGGCGCTGTCCTTATTCCGGGAGCAAAGGCTCCTCATCTTGTAACAAAAGAGATGGTGACGACAATGAAGCCGAATAGTGTGGTGATGGATATTTCGGTTGACCAAGGGGGATGTATAGAAACGATAAGACCGACAACGTATGAGGCGCCTGTTTATTTTCATGGCAAGGTTGTGCATTTTGGAGTGACGAATATACCTGGAGCCGTACCGAGAACAGCAACACAGGCACTTTCAGCCGCTATTTTGCCATATGTTCATGACCTTAGTACTGTTGCCGAGAATGACGATTGGTTAAATAACGATCAATTAAGCCAGGCTATCAACGTAAAAGAGGGAGAAGTTGTTCATCCGGCGCTAAAGCAGGCTCCTAACTAGGTTAAATTAAAACCATGCTCAACTTGAAAAAATCCAATTTATTTAGTATGTTACAGTAAGGTATTAATAAAGAAGATGAACAATGAGCCAATTAGAGAATTCGGTTAGAATGCAAACACCTAAAGGTCGTCGTCAGGCAAAAGAAACGGTTGCAGAATCCACCCCTGTTAGTGAGCAACTTCAGCGCGCCTTACGAGAGTCAGCATTATTCATTTTTGGTTGTATCGCTATCTATATGGTACTCGCTTTGGTGAGCTATCATCCAGCAGATCCCGGTTGGTCTCGCAGTGGTGTTATCGACGGTTCTATCTCAAACCTTGGTGGCCCTATGGGGGCTTGGTTTGCTGATGTATTTCTTATTCTCTTTGGTTACTGGGCTTATTTATTTCCAATTATGTTGGCCTTTTCAGGCTTTCTTATTTATCAAGACGCACGCCAAAACAATCCTTTTGATCAACGCGGCTTTCTATTTTGCAGTATTGGGTTCTTTTTAACGCTGAGTGCTGGTTGTGGTTTGGCCAGCTTGCATGATCATGCAATGGTAAGCAGCCTCCCTATAGACGCTGGTGGTATTCTAGGGGATTTAATTGCCGGCATTATGGAGAAGCTTTTTAGTTTCCTTGGGGCAACGATATTATTATTAGCGGTATTTTTTAGTGGTTTTACATTATTTACTAATTTGTCTTGGTTTAAATTAATGGATTTGACTGGCGGAATGACGATTTGGGTTGTTAACAAAAATATTAATGCAGTATATAAATTTAAATCTTGGATACTTTCACTTAAAGTCGCAATGGATGATCGCCGTGATGCACGAAAAGACACGAGTCACTTAACACCAAAAGTGGTCACCAACAATCTGAAAAGAAATATTAAAATTGCTGATACCGGGATGCACACGAAAAAAGCACCTAAGATTGCTCCAACGATTAAACAAAAGCAAAGTGTGCGTTCTGAGCGTGAAAGACAGGTTCCATTGTTTGCCAATAGTTCTAATGCTGTTTTGCCGCCATTGTCCTTATTAGATGAACCTGGCGAACATATAGAACGGTTATCAGATGAAGCCTTGCAGGCGATATCACGTACATTAGAAATTAAATTAGCTGACTTTGGGATAACTGTGGAAGTCGAGTCGGTCCATCCGGGCCCTGTTGTTACTCGCTTTGAGATTCAACCGGCTCCTGGTGTGAAAGTTAGCCAAATCACAAACCTAGCGAAAGATCTTGCGCGCTCACTTTCAACTATCAGTGTTCGTGTCGTTGAAGTTATTCCCGGCAAAACGACCATTGGTATCGAAATTCCCAATGAAAACCGTGAAATTGTTCGCTTAAGTGAAACCTTTAAAGCGCCCGTTTTTTCAGATGCAAAATCACCCCTAACATTAGCCCTTGGTAAAGATATTAGTGGTGAACCTATAGTGGCTGATTTAGCGAAAATGCCACATTTACTTGTTGCAGGTACCACGGGTTCGGGTAAATCAGTGGCGCTAAATGCGATGATATTAAGTTTACTTTATAACGCGACGCCTGAAGACGTACGTTTGATCATGATTGATCCCAAAATGCTCGAACTTTCAATTTATGACGATATTCCTCATTTACTATCTCCCGTTGTTACGGATATGAGCGAAGCAAGTAGTGCACTACGATGGTGTGTAGCAGAGATGGAACAACGTTATAAACTGATGTCTGCGTTAAAAGTTCGTAACATTGCCGGCTATAACCGTAAGGTGAAGGATGCCATAGCAGCAAAAACACCAATTAAAGATCCCCTTCATCCAAAAGATAGTGAAGTGGAAGCCGATGATTTAAATACATTACCGTACATTGTCGTTGTGGTAGATGAATTAGCTGACATGATGATGGTGGTTGGCAAAAAAGTCGAAGAGCTTATTGCTCGATTGGCACAAAAAGCTCGTGCAGCAGGTATACACTTAATACTGGCTACACAACGACCATCAGTCGATGTTTTAACCGGCTTAATTAAATCGAATATACCAACACGTGTCGCTTTCCAAGTATCGTCAAAAGTTGACTCTCGAACAATTCTTGATCAAATGGGTGCAGAGCAATTACTAGGTCATGGTGACATGCTTTATATGCCTCCTGGCACTGCAGTACCTATTCGCGTCCATGGTGCCTTTGTCGATGACCACGAAGTTCAGAATGTTGTGGAGAATTTAAAGCTAAATGGCAAGCCACAATATGAGGATGAAGTGCTTAATGGCAAGCCTGAGCCAGATCCAGGCTTAGCTATGATAACGGAAGAAGATGTCGAAAGTGATCCGTTATATGACCAAGCAGTACGCATTGTGACAGAGACCAGAAAGGCATCAATATCGGGTGTTCAACGACGACTTAAAATTGGCTACAACCGTGCAGCCCGAATGGTCGAAGCGATGGAACATGCAGGACTAGTAAGTGAACTCGGTTCAAATGGCCAGCGTGAAGTACTTGCACCACCACCTCCACAAGATTAAGCTAGATCTTTAACAAATAGCTTAGGAACCAACTATGTTTGTATCTGCGCCGGCATCTTTTCAGCGTTTAGTGTATTTTATTATATTACCTGTTGTTTTTAGCTTTTATTCTTCTTCAATAATGGCTTTAGATTCAGCCAGCTCAAAAGTTAAAAGTAACCAGACTCCTGTTATAAAGACAGCCGCATTACATTCTTCTGTAGATGAAAAACGTTTATTAAAACGTTTAGGCAATATCAAAACTGTTTCAGCCGAGTTTATTCAAAAACTCTACACTTCTGAATCGAACGAACCTCAAATTACTCTGGGCTCGTTGCTAGTCGCGGGTGGTGATAAATTTCGTCTTGAATATACAAAACCTTATGAGCAACTATATGTCGCCAACGGAAAAGAATTTTTATTTTACGATGTTGACTTAGAGCAAATAACGATTAAGCCGCAATCGCAAGAGTTAGCAAACACACCTGCAATGATATTAAGTAACCCTGCTTTATTCATAAAAAAATATTATGTAAAAATTAATAGCGAATCATATTTAGAAGAATATATTTTAAGTGCAAAATCAGAAGCTTCAGCTTATAACAAAATATTACTCAGTTTTAAAAACTCTAAACTCGATACTATGACAATTGAAGATAGTTTTGGCCAGGAAACAGAATTGCATTTCAATAAAATTATATACAATAGAAAAATTGTAGATTCGAACTTTAATTTCACACCGCCTAAAGGTGTTGATGTTATTCGCTCAGCCCCAGATGCAAAATTAAACGCTCAAATGGAAGAGCTGAAAAAATAACGCGATTTTATTAATCAATTATCATGCAAGACTTATTCAATACGCCAAAACATTCAATTAACGCAACTCAAGAAAAAGATAATATACAGTTTAAACCCTTAGCCGATCGTCTTCGTCCATCTACTTTCGATAATTATTACGGTCAACAACATATCCTCGCAAAAGACAAACCGCTACGTAAAGCGATTGAGTCAGGGTGTTTACATTCGATGATTTTCTGGGGGCCGCCCGGAACAGGTAAAACAACCTTAGCAAGAATTATTGCAAGTTATTGTGATGCCGAATTTTTAACCTTATCAGCTGTATTATCAGGTGTTAAAGACATTCGAGCGGCAATCCAACGAGCTCAAGATGTTTACAAAGTACAAGGTAAACAAAGTGTTTTATTTGTCGATGAGGTTCATCGCTTTAATAAGTCACAACAAGATGCATTTTTACCCTATGTAGAAGATGGTACGGTTACTTTTATTGGTGCAACCACTGAAAACCCATCATTTGAGTTAAATAACGCACTATTATCGCGAGCACGAGTTTATGTTTTAAAGTCATTAACTAATGAAGCCCTTAACGAAGTTGTTGAGCATGCGTTAAATGATTCTAAATCTGGCTTAGCTAATTTGCATTTACAATTAAGTGAAAAACAACGAGAACAATTAATTCAAATTGCAGATGGTGATGCGCGTAAAATATTAAACTTGTTAGAAATTGGTTCTGAACTTGCAGAAGAGTCTGAAGACGGACATTATTTATTAAGTGATGAAACGTTTACCTCTCTGTTGTCACAAGATGCGAGGCGCTTTGACAACAAAGGTGAAGCGTTTTATGACCAGATTTCAGCAATGCATAAATCAGTTCGTGGTTCATCACCAGATGCAGCGTTATATTGGTTTGTGAGAATGATAGATGGCGGATGTGATCCGCTTTATCTTGCAAGGCGAGTAGTGCGAATGGCAAGTGAAGATATAGGCAATGCTGATCCTCGTGCATTAGATTTAGCCCTTAAAGCCTGGGACGTACAAGAACGTTTGGGCAGTCCTGAAGGAGAATTAGCGATTGCACAAGCAATTTTATACTTAGCTAGTGCAGCAAAAAGTAATGCTGTGTATAAAGCTTATAATCAAGCCATGCAAGACGCTAAGCAATATGGTTCATTAGATGTTCCGCTACATTTACGAAATGCACCAACTAAGTTAATGAAAGATCTCGATTATGGAAAGCACTATCGTTATGCGCATGATGAACCTGAAGCCTATGCAGCAGGGGAAAATTATTTTCCAGAGGGTATGCCTAAAACAGAGTATTACAAACCGGTACCACGTGGTTTAGAATTAAAAATTGCTGAGAAACTTGCTTACCTAAAAGAGTTAGATAATAAAAAATGACAATAGCTTTTAATCAACTCCTATTTATCGCAGCAGGCGGTGCGCTAGGTGCAGTATTTCGTTTCTTAGTTTCAAGTGGTGTTCATAGTTTTATGAGTCGTGGTTTTCCCTATGGCACGTTAACAGTAAACGTGATTGGTTCTTTTGTGATGGGAATAAGTTACGTAATGTTAATTGAACGACTAAATGTATCCGCTGAGTGGAGAGCATTTATTATTGTAGGTTTACTTGGAGCATTTACAACCTTTTCAACTTTTTCAATCGAAACGTTAGAGTTAATTGAAAATAGTGAACTTTCCAAGGCAATGCTAAATATTTTATTCAGTGTTACTCTATGTATTATTGGAAGTTGGTTAGGTTTAATTTTAGGGCGGCAATTATGAATGAAAATAACAATGTCACAATGGTTCGTGTTTACTTGACGGAAGGTGAAGCACAATTAAAGAATCTACTTAAGCAACTCCATGATTGGGATAAACTTAAAGGGGTTACAGTATTTCGTGGTATTGCAGGATACGGTGATTCAGGTGAGATTTTAGGTGCAGATCTAATGGATCTTTCCCTTAATTTGCCAGTTGTTGTAGAATTCTTTGATACACCAGAAAAAGTTGAAAAAATCATCGAACATTTAAATACATTTATAAAACAGGGGCATATTGTATCGTGGCCCGCGGCTACTAATTAGTAGCGTTTATTTAAATAAAAATTTGCATTAAATATTAATTAAAGTTGTTAACTCATGTTAGATCCTCAATTATTACGAAACGAACTAGAGAGTTGTGCTCTAAAACTCGCAAAACGCGGTTACACACTCGATGTTACTGCACTGCAATCACTAGAAGAGAAACGCAAAGAACTTCAAGTTGAAACACAACGCTTACAAAGTGAAAGGAATAGCCAGTCTAAGTCTATCGGCCAAGCCAAAGCGAAGGGTGAAGATGTCTCTGCAATTTTAGAAAGCGTTTCTAAGATTGGTGAGGAGTTAAAACAAACCGATGAAAAACTCAAAGTTATACAACAACAAATTGAGGATATTGTTTTAACGATTCCTAACTTACCTGATGACTCTATACCAGAAGGTAAAGATGAAAACGATAATCGCGAAGAAAGAAAGTGGGGCACACCCAAACAATTTGATTTTGACGTACTCGATCATGTTGATATTGGTGAAAAAATTGGTGGTATTGATTTTGAAACCGCCGCAAAGATTACCGGGTCGCGATTTGCGGTGATGAGTGGCTCTATTGCTCGACTTCATCGAGCTCTAATTCAGTTCATGTTAGACACTCATTCAACTGAACATGGTTATACAGAAACATATGTCCCATATATTGTAAATAAAGAAAGTCTACAAGGTACAGGTCAATTACCTAAGTTCGAAGAAGATTTATTTAAATTACGCAGCGAACATGATATTTATTTAATTCCAACGGCAGAAGTACCTGTTACCAACATAGTTCGCGATACAATAATCGAAGCTGATTATTTACCACGTAAATACGTTTGCCACACACCTTGTTTTCGCAGTGAGGCGGGGGCTTATGGTCGTGATACTCGCGGTATGATCCGCCAACATCAATTTGAAAAAATTGAAATGGTTCAAGTTGTAGCTGCGACTGAGTCTGAAAAAACATTGGAAGAACTCACTGGGCATGCTGAGAAAATACTACAGTTATTAGATTTGCCGTATCGTGTTATGACCTTGTGCGGAGGTGATACTGGATTTTCTGCAGCAAAAACTTATGACTTAGAAGTTTGGTTGCCAGCACAAAAAACCTATAGAGAAATTTCTTCTTGTAGTAATTTCAAAGATTTTCAAGCACGTCGCTTAAAAGCACGTTGGCGTAATCCTGAAACAGGTAAACCAGAATTGGTGCATACTATTAATGGTTCAGGCTTAGCGGTAGGGCGTACGTTAGTTGCTGTTTTGGAGAACTATCAACAGCAAGATGGAAGTGTGCTCGTACCTGATGTATTAAAACCCTATATGAATGGTTTAGATATTATTACCGTATAAAACAACTTGAAATATGCTTAGTCAAATAGCGTTATTTGACTAAGCATTGATATTGAATTTCAATTGTAAAAGTCTAAATAAGATCTTACAAGTTGAGAATTAAGTTTATATAGTCTAACGGAATCCGTCATTCCCGCGTAGGCGGGAATCTATTAGAGCATACTACTTAAAAATTTTCTTTTTTAACTAAAAAGACTATACATGAAAGGCTTGCCTTCGAGTATGATGGGATTCATAGATTCCCGCCTACGCGGGAATGACGATCCTCAAGGATTTATACAATATTTTTACGATTATGTGTTTTACGGTTTTGTACGACCAGATCAGAATATTTAACTGAATATGTAAGATTAGATTCAAACCGTAACATTTCAACAATCTTTACAAGTTCGTTTTAATTCCAAACTCTTTCATCATTTGGCCATAATAACCTTTTGCACCTTTTTTCATAAAATAGTAATTTTTGATAGAGGCTTGGTCTAAAGCATACTGTAACCAACGAACTTGTTTGCCAACTTCATCATAAATAAACAATGATTTCTTTTCTTTGGCCGCGCGACTTAAAACTTTGTTAAGCTTTTCTTTATCATCTAGGCTTACCCATTTTTCCTGTCCAGGAAAGAAGCCCGCTGCACCACGTTGATATTTATCTCGCACATCAAGAATAATACTTTTATCACCCATTTTGCTTGCAAGATTACTGAATGCATCAGGCGTTAATAATCGTTTTTTAAACGCTTTTGTTGGAATGATTTGATTCTTATTGACCAAGCTTTTTCCAAGTAGTTGAGATTTATTAGGGTACGTTTGAGCCCAAGAAAACAAACCTGCATCATAGGCATAAACACCTTTTACTTTTGCGCGATGTGCTTTGCGTGCCGCAATATAGGATTTAAAACAGGTATGTCCATTACAGTAAAAAACAATCGGTTTAGTTGTTTTACTACGTATGGCTTTCACTTGTTCTTCAAATGTCTTGCTGCTAACAGGAATATTTAGTGCATTAGTAATGCGTAACGTTTCGAACTCAAGTTTTGAACGAGCATCAATAACAACAACTTTATTTAAGTCATTATTAAGTTGCATCATTTCATATAACTTAACGTCTGGATATTTTTTTCGACCAGGAAATGACTCATTTGCTGCAGCAATCTGCGTTAACAGAAGACCTAATACTACTATTACTATTTTAGATACTTGCATGGTGCGACCTCGCTTAAAGTTTAAAGTATGTAAAGCCCATAGTTTGTTGAGTAAAAAAACTACGTATAGGCGATTTAAATTAAAATATTAATCAACAATCGTCAGACTCGAGAATTATCTGACCTTGCTTGTTGCGTGATGGTGAGCCAGTTTTGTCTGTTACTATTACCGACATAAATAAAAAGTTTTCAATGCGATCAAAATCTGAGTCCAGAACTTTTTCAACTTCTTTATCTTTCATCCCAATATAGAGATAGACTTTGCCTTCACTTTCTTTTCTTGTTTGATAATTTGAGGGGGCTGTTAAGCGCTTATACTGAACACCGTGTAAACCGGCGAATAAAGTATCTGCATAAACATTTGAAAGCGTTGCCAGATTAAATATGGCTAACAAAACTAAAACTAAAAATTTAGATCGGATAAACATTAAAATCTCCACAAATTAAAACTTGTGTGTTTTCAAATTAAGTTTAGATATTTGGATGTACAAAAAAACGAGGCTGTTTTTTTGGAAGCACCAAGAATCAAGCTAACTGTAAACACATATATAAAATGTGTCGGTAGTCCCGCTGTCTTGAGGTGTGAACCTGTTAGACCGGTGACTTTGCGTACAAAGCTTTTCAACTATGTTTGCCTTTATCGATCACTACATATGCATAAGCCTGTAGGTGACTGTACCGACGTCAATATGTGAACTATATCACAGTATATAATGAATCGCTAATATTTATATTTATTGATACTACTGTAAGTATTTAATATAACCTATTGATATTTATCGCAATGGCTTCGAAGTATGGATTTTCTAAGTAAAATTTATGAGAAATTTACAAAAACATTAGAGTATTTCAACGCACGCTCATGATTAAAAATACAACAAACAGAACGACAAATCCTAGCGGAAATAAATAGCCTAACCAATCTTTCATCGTGCCTTTTGGGGCGTGCTTGATAGCGTGTCGCATGCTAGGAAAAAGATAAACTAACATTGCAACACCAAATACGATACTGCCTATTTTCAACCAATCCATTTTAAACCTCTTTAAAATTCAAACCTTAAAGGCAAGAAAGCCTCAGATAAACTGAGGCTTTCTTATTTTACGTTGCAATACTAAATCTATATTCAGATTGCTAGGCCTTATATAACTAAATTAATCGTCACCACCAAGTGCACCTAATAAATGTAATAATGAAGTGAACATGTTGAGGATAGAAATGAATAAACCTGCAGCAGCACTTATATAGTTAGTTTCTCCACCACGGATGATTGATGACGTTTGGTATAAAATAAAACCAGCCATCAACATAATAATCGCAGCACTCATTGCTAAACTTAATGCAGGAATTTCTAAGAAAATATTGGCAACCATTGCACCAATAACAACAAAGAGTCCGACCATTAAAAAGCCAGCCATAAAGCTGAAATCTTTCTTAGTAGTTAAAGCGTAGCCTGACAAACCTAAGAAGATAATGCCTGTTCCTCCTAAAGCCGTCATAACAAGACTTGGACCATTAGAAAGAGCGAGATAATGCGAGAGCATCGGGCCTAATCCATAACCCAGCATACCCGTAAGTAGGAATAGCACTGGAATACCTGCAGCTGAGTTCTGCGTACGAGGAAGCACAAACCAGAGTATTCCAATTGCGCCAAAGCTAGCAATCATTGCACCGCCTTGTGAGGCGCCACTAACGATAGCCCAATACGCCGTAATAGAGCTGAAAATCAGTGTCATTGAGAGTAAAAGGTAAGTATTTTTAAGTACTTTATTTGTCGCTAAAATCGAACTAGATGAACGAGTTACAGCAGATTGATTGGGGAACATGATAATCCTTCCTATTAAGTTAATATCTTAGTGAATTAGTCAGTAGAATACCGAAATAGTTTCTAATATCAAGCCTTTAAGTTGTAATTTTTTAAGTTTTACCCCTAGCAAAAAGCATGATCTTCAGGTATTCTGCCGCACCTTGAGCTGATGTTGGGGCAACCAACGCAAAATTCAAGTTCAAATTTGGAGAGGTGACTGAGCTGGCCGAAAGTACCGGTCTTGAAAACCGGCGTAGGGCAACCTACCGTGGGTTCGAATCCCACCCTCTCC
>Ga0316205_10001417_pt1 | contig 30270 bp, 21 predicted proteins | sample 3monthpyrite_MG_FD_204941 | JGI IMG/M metagenome (GOLD analysis project Ga0316205, IMG submission 204941) | Microbial mat bacterial communities from mineral coupon in-situ incubated in ocean water Damariscotta River, Maine, United States -... | ecosystem: Environmental > Aquatic > Marine >...
TTGCTTTGGATTATTTCTTCATTTGCACATGCTGTAAAAGACATGAACGCTATACCAATTATCTATTGCTCTGATTGAGTATTACCTATTTTTCTAGCAGTAATTTAATTACATATTTGGGCACGCTACATTAAAACTTAGTTCTCTTTATAGACATGCTATTAATTAGTCAAGGATTTTCATATACATATGCAAGAAGTAAACTCAAACAAAAGATTAATTAAAACTAGGTATGGCCCTGATGGTATTCATCTATTTGACCGTAATACAGGTTTAAATATATTACTAGATGATGAAATCCCGCATAGTGATATATGGACCAAATCCCCAAGGCAAGTGTCTATAGCATTAACCAATATATGTAATTTGAAATGTACGCACTGCTACGCTCCTAAGTCAAAAGTCGCTCTAGATAAAGGCATAGTAAAGCAGTGGATGAAAGAACTCGATCTAGCAGGCAGCTTCGGTATTGGGTTTGGAGGTGGGGAACCAACACTCCACCCTGATTTCTATGAGCTTTGTCAATTCGGGCATAATGAAACTTCTTTAGCAATGACATTTACCACTCACGGCCACACTTTGAATGATTCATTGGTAACATTGATTGAAAACTATATTGATTTTACAAGAATTAGTATGGATGGGGTTGGAAAAACTTATGAATCAATTAGAGGTTGTTCTTTTGAAAAATTTTTAGAAAAAATATCTCTTTTAAAAGGGCGTGTAAATTTTGGTATTAATTATGTTGTTAATTCACAAACTATAAAGGACTTAGAGCAAGCTATTCAAATTGCCGAGTCTTATGGCGCAAGTGAATTTTTGTTTTTACCTGAAGAAGCAGTAGGGTTAGGTAATCAAGTAGATACAGCTACTATCGAACAATTATCTACATGGGTCAGTGAATATAAAGGCAATATCAGGTTATCTATTAGCTCGGTAAGAAAAAACTCCGTCAATTACCTTAGAGCGCTTGATAAGGAACCTGAACATTTAGCTTATTCGCATATTGATGCCAACGGTTACTTAAAAAAGACATCCTTTGAACCATCAGGGTATGAGATTACAGAAAGTGGAGTTATTAACTCTTACAAGAAGCTGTGTAATGCAGAGGAAAGAATAATATGAAATTATGGACAAGTTATGGTGCAGAGCATTCATTGAATTTAGTGATTATAGGGAGCTTTAAGGAAGTTGTTGATGCAGAAGAATTCGAATCACTTGTATCATCTTTAACAGAGTTTTTAATGAATGATAAAGAATTTGATGTTGATTCTGACCGTTTCAGCCGAGATATGTTGGATTACTTAGGCAAGAAAAACCTTTTTTGTTTATCACCTCAACAACTTGGCCAACTGCTATATGACATGCATGTAGAGAGAGAAGGTAATAAAATAATTATCTCTTCTGATGATGACCTTAATGCTCTTACTAGTCTACTAATCCATGAAGGTGCCAAGGTTGAAGTTTTTTCTGCTCACGACTATCCCAATGCAGAACACGGAAGGTAATTTATGCTTAATTGGCAAAGATTTAGTCAGTTATCTGGCGATGATACTTTTAATTTTGAAAAATTGTGTCGAGGTATAGTTAGACGACAGTTCGGCTATTTAGGTGCCTTAAAAGAATTAAAAAATCAACCGGGTGTCGAATATCATATTGAGCTGAGTGAGGATAACGCTAAATTAGGAAGAACTGGACAAGTTGTTGGTTGGCAATGTAAATGGTTTCAATACAAAGCTAATGGAGAGTTTACTGCATCCGCAAAAGCCCAAGTTGAGCATTCGCTTAAAAAAACAAAAGAGCATTTACCAAATTTAGATGTTTGGGTTTTATGGACGCACAAAACATTAGCAAAAGCTGATCAAACATGGTTCTACAACCTAGAAAGAGATTTCAGTTTTAAGCTGCATTTATGGAATGAAGAAGACTTAGATACGTTATTGTCAGGAAGTGCTATTGATTTAAGGCATTCATATTTTGGAGAATTGGCCCTTACTTCTGAAATGTTAGAGAAACAGCATACTATTTCTGTTGCTCCAATTAAGAAACGCTGGTTGCACGATGTTCATCAAAAAACGGGGATTGAAGAGACTATACGAAAAGTTTTGGGGGAACCTAGTGCTTGGGATGGTTTTGATGAGATTGCAAACGAACTAGTATGGGCATCGAAAAAAATAGATAAAGGAATTGAGAAAGATTCATATGAAATTTGGCGAAAAGAATTAGTTGCATTTAGTGATAGATGTCAGAATCTAGTTTGTTCGTTTGAGTTATTCAAAAAAACAATTTCTGGAGAGCAGATATCGTATGTTGAGTCATTGCTTAAAGAAATTGAGTTAGAGTCTAACGGGCCAATTTCAAAAATTTTAAGAATATTACGTAGAAAAAACCTTCCACTTTCTTTAGTTATAACTAATGCATTAGCTAGTTTAAAAGATATAAAAAAGAAATTAAGACAAGCGGTAGATTTATTTTCACATCAATTAATAGCAGTAGTTGCTGATGCAGGAGGTGGGAAAACTCAATTTTCAGCAGAGTTATCCTCCGCCACAGATGTAAGACCTGCTGGCCTATTACTCTTAGGTAGAGATTTAAAATCAAAATTTACGTTAGATGATTTAGCCCAAAGAATATCTTTTTATTCATCGCCAGTTGAGAGTTTTGAACAGCTTATTATAGCTCTAGATGCAGCAGGAACAAGGAGTGGTTGTAGGCTTCCAATTGTTATTGATGGGCTAAACGAAGCTGAAGATCCCAGAGAGTGGAAGCCTTTACTGACATCTGCGGAAGTTTTGTTGAAAGATTACCCTAATGTCATTCTAATTTGTACCCTTAGAACAGGTGAAAGAAAACGAAATTACCCTGTTCGTTTAGCAAAAAAGAATAATAGCCGAGAAGATTTTGCACACAGCGGGCTACCTGATGAATGTTTTATTATTGAATCAACAGGGTTTAGTGAAAAAGTTACTCTGATTGCTATTAGGGCATATTTTAGGCATTACAAAATTAAGGCTAATCTTTTAAATGCTCCAAGAACTTTTTTTAGGCACCCACTTAACCTAAAGATATTTTGTGAAGTTACCAACAGAGAAGCGAAAGATTTTGTAACCATCACTCACTTCCCTTCTTCAATTTATAGTTTATTCGATGCACAAGTTGACCATGTTGCTGAAACTGTGACGAATATGACTAATTTATCTATACGATATAGCGTCACCGATATTGAAGATGCAATATACTTTTTGGGAGAAACTATATGGGAAGAAGGCTGTCGTTCAATTTCTGAAACAGAATTCCGTAATCGATTTAAAATTAATTCTGATGATTGGTATAGCGATATTATTAACCTGCTGTCTCAGGAGGGTCTACTTTTTAGAGATCAAGTTGGTAGAAGAGAGTTTAAATTGACACCTGCATATGACCGATTAGGTGGGTATTTTGTAGCATATTATCTTCTACAGAAAAACGACAATAATGATCATAATGATTGGCTTAATGACGATTACTTTATAAATCAATTATTCGGTGAAGGTGTAGAACAACACGAACTCTCTCAAGATATTCTTCATGCATTGGTAGCATTATTTCCTAAATATAAAACAGATAATTTATGGCAGTGTGTATACAAAGAAATTCAAGAAACGGTTGTTGAACTTTCATATTTGATTGATGCTAGTGATATCGATGATACGACTAAAGAAATTTTTAAAAACCAGATACTTGAGAAAGGCTTGGATAGAGGGGTAATTGAAAAGTTAGGAGATATGAAAACTGTACTAAATCATCCTTTCAATGCGGTTTTCTTTGATGAAATATTGTCCGAACTTTCAATGCCAGATAGAGATTTGTCATGGACAGAGTATATAAGGCTGCAAAGTGAAAATATAACTGAAGCTTTGGATTTTCATATTAACAGGTGGCGATCCTCTTCTATCAACAATGAAGAAATTGGTAGGTTACGAGCATTATCTATAACTTGGTTGTTGACTTCTTCATCCATTGAACTCAGAGATAAAGCAACTGAAGCCTTGTTTTATTTTGGCCAACGTTACCCTGAAACATTATTTGAACTCACTACCGACAAATTAGCTTTTAATGATCCGTATGTGATTGAAAGGATGTTGGGAGCGAGTTATGGGGTTGTCGGCACTTTACTACGTAAGGGCTGCAATTATGGTGAAATAACTGAATTTGCTAAGGTTATATATAATAGAATTTTCAGTGCTGAGGCAGATGTTCCAGTGGAACATTTATTCACAAGAGAATACGCAAGCCAAGTTGTACAATTAACCCATAAATATATAAATTCAGTCTTATCTGATGATCAGGTTGCAACATCATCATATCCATTTGAATCAATGCCTTTTATCAATTGGGGAAACATGGATAAGGATAGTATTCCTGTTGGAGAGTCTCCGCTTAAAATGGACTTTGAAAACTACACTATTGGAAGGCTAATTCGAGATCGAGGTAATTATGACTTTGAACATCCAGATTACCAAGATGCTCGATCTCGAATCCTTTGGAGGGTCCATGATTTAGGCTGGGAAGGCAATAAATTCAAAGAAGTAGAATCAAGAGTTGGATCAGGCAGATACCACTCAAGAGGGGATAGAGCTAAAGTTGAGCGATACGGAAAAAAATATTCTTGGATAGCATATTATGAACTGGCGGGTGAGTTAGATCGTGGTGGGAAAATTGAAAAATGGCATTCAAGGTTTGACGTAGATATAGACCCATTTTTTCCAATCCCGATTAAACAAGGGATTAAGGCAGCTCCAAATTATTTAGGTGATACTTCTATTTCCACGGTTGATTGGATTTCTAAAGATGAAATTCCCTGTATAGAAAAACTAGGTGTTAAAGATGAAAGTACTGAAGCAATAACATCATGGGTTCTGCTTAAAAGTAGCGTAACTGAAGAATCAAGAAGGCTTGATAGAAATTTCTATTGCTCTATCAATGGATTCTTTATTAAAAAACAGAATAAAGAAAATCTTAAGCGTTACTTGTATGAAAATAGGAGTATTGATTGGCCTGAACAACAGCAGACGACATACGTCTTTTCAGGTGAAATATATGAAGGGACTGTTAGCGAACTAGATATTGAACAATCAATACAAGTAAAAGTTGGAAGTGAGTTTAATGAAGTTGAAACTCCAGAAGTGCTGTTCGACAATGGGAGCTTTACGATTGGCAACCCTAAAAAACACATAGTTGAACAACCTATTTATGAAGATGTTTTAATTAAATATCCTTTGATTGGTTACTACTGGGAAAACAAAGGCAAAGAATCATTAAATACGAGCTGTGATTTGTTGGCACCGTGGCTGGTTCAAAAGCTCTCATTAAATTTTGACTCTTTGACTCGAAGCTATTTTGATCAGGACTCTCAAGAGGCAACCAAAGTAATTAAAGAAGTTGGTGAAGAGTCTAGTAATAACCAAGAGCTATTTTATTTAAGAGAGGATTTACTTCTAAAAGTATTAGAGCAAGAAGGGCTTGATATTGGGTATAACATGTATGGAGAAAGGCGATTGGCTCGCGTTGGTAGCCTGCATTCAGACAAAGAGAAAATAACTTATAAACAGTTTAAAAAAACAATAGTTTCAGATTGATAGATAAGTTAAAGCTTAAATAAACCTTGATGTGTGATGGATCGTAGTTCGTACTAATTTATATGTAAGCACGATAGTACGATCCAAAACTTCTATTTATTTAGCAAAAAAGACATCAAGCCTCTCATACTTTAAAAGCAAATTATTAGATCATACCACTAACATAAATTTTAATATTCTATGGCGGTTTGGGGCACAAAGTTAGATAGATTTTATAGCTAGTTGGTTACGAGTATCAATGCCTCCTTATGACTTCAGTTAGCCAATAGCGGACATTAACTTTTGAGTTATTAAAGGCAGTTCAGAACCTATAGCAGCCATACGCTTTAAACTTATAAGAGTATGGCTGCTATAGGTTCTGAGCCACTACAATGGTCATAGAGTTTATTAAAATTCAGATGAGCTAGAGCACTACCCCTAAGTCGATATTTCCCTCAGAGTAAGGTGATTTTGCAACGAACCTAATTACACTTCAAACTTGATACTAAGTTCGGGTGGAGTTACCCATCAAAACCGCTAAAGCTCTCAAAAATGTTATATCCTTACCCTTTTCGTCAGTATCGGCTGATTTAAGCAAAATAGTTGGCTCAAAATCCTCTCTAAAGCGACCGTCTACATGATACAAACGTTCAAAGCCTAGCGATAAAGTAGCGCCACTCTCAGAAAGTTGAATTTGCTTTATTCCACCTAATAAATCAGCCATAGGCGCACCTAAAATAGCTTTTGCCCCAAGTGCATCCAGTCCTATTGTCATGCCTTCGCCCAAACTGCCTGTCCAGCGACCAGCTAGTACAACAAAAGGCTTATCTATAAATGGCGTCTGAGGTAGTACTGTCGCTTTTTCAAACGAAGCATTTGAATAGTGATGCCCTGTTTTTTGAGTTTTATAAAGTTGATAAACCGCTTCTGCTTTGGTGAAGTGACCAAGGATAGGTTCAGCAACACTAGTATTTCCCCCGCTAGGCGTATTTCGTAAATCAATAATAAGTCCATTGGTTTGTTCAAGTGCTTTGATAGCGTTTTTAAACTCAATAATACTCGCATTGTCGCCTAGTGCATTATTAAAACGAATATAACCAATACCGTTAATTTCCTTATGCGTAACCTTTGGCCCATTCTTAAATTTGTTAATGCTATCGTAACTTGGATCCAAATTATATGTTTTCAACCCTTCAACAGTTGAAACGGTCACTGCTCTACTTTGATATCGTTTACCGCCAAGTGCTATGTTAATAGCATAACCTTGTTGATCTTGTGATAATTTATCTTGAGACAACCCTGTTACGGCTTCAATGGCTGATTTAATTGATAAGCCATCGATACTTTTGACAAGCATTCCTGAGCGAATGCCCTGCTCATACGCTGAGGAATTAGCTTTAACATCAACAACGTATATTTCTTTATCATTAATCTCAGCATAAATATCTGAGCCTGTTGGGTAAACAATATAATCATCATAATCAAGTGGACTAATGTTCAGGTGAGGATCCTGTAGGTTTCGTAAAAAAGCCTGACTTACATCTATAAACTCTTTAGATGATTTTGTCTCTAAGGCCTTGGAATGAAAGAGGTTGGTCAGGTTTTTGAAATCACTATCGACTTTATCTATGTAAGCATAATCAGATTGCAGCGTTGATACTATTTCATTCCAGGCTAGCTTTGAATCAAAAGCATCATCCTTTGAATAACTGGGTAAAATAACCAGTGATAATAAAATAGGGATTAAAGTAATCTTCATAGTTTCTCTTAGGTAATTCTGTATGTGTGCCTTGTTAAGAGGCAACAATTTGTAGGCTAAAATTAATGGCAAAAGAGCAAAAGCTAACTCTTTCGCTCTTTTTCATGAGGTGCTAGTAGCGCTACGCCACTGTTGTTAGATTAGTTTTATTGCAAATCATTTAAATTTTTCGACAAAAGGAAAATGGCACAACTGTAATTAGAGGCAATATTATGTTTTTGCCAAAGCATCATCTAATAAAGTCAAAACACTTCGATTTCCATCACCAAAGGCGTCCCTTTTCCAGTTATCAGACAAACGTTCTACCGCCATAAAAAGAGCAAAACCAAGTTTTTGCGACCACCATTTTCCTCTTAGGCCAAATGCTTTAATTGCTTCAGCCTTTGTCAATCCTCCTCCGTTAGCAGAGCTTAACCAACTATAGCCTACCCATTGTCCAGAGCCTTCCATAGTTAACCAAACGTCATCTATTTCACGGTATTTTCTTGAATCGCCAATCATCCAAGTTTCATAACGTGCTTTGATCATATTTCGGGCTTTTTGAGCAAGGTGTTTTGCTTCAAAATCGGTTGGAGCGAGTGCGGCCTGCATTAACAAATCAATTTCTGTTGATACTGATTTTGAAAACTCTGCATTATCTTTAAATATCTTCTGCACACTATCATCATTAAATGAGTCAGGTAAATTGTTCTGCTTAGCCAGTATTTCAATTTTCTTTCCATAAGTAGGAGATTGAATCGAGTGCATGGCTTCATGAAGCATTACCGGCACCATGAATTTTTCTAAACCTATTTTACTTGTGACTCCACCATCTCGCCAGATGCTTGGTAACGACATAACAAAAAATGTTTTTCCACCATCAACATTAGTAGATGAGGTAAACGAATTAACTATAGGCGGCATTTCATCGCCATCAGGGAACTGTACCGTATCTTCGTGAACCTCAGATATCCAAGTATCACCACCCAGATTAATTAAGGCATTACTGCTCGTTTTTTGGCATTTATCATCAAAAAATATGGCATCAAATGCGCCGATCTTAGACACTTTCGTAATAACTTCATTGGTATAATGCCAAGCGTCAAGAGCCTGATTAAGCCACAAAATATCTTTATCCGAAAACTCGCAGGCTATTGGGGCTGTATTACTTACTTCAGTATGCTCTGTTTGAGATACATTACTCGAAGTAGAGCAGCCTGCGATTAATAAACTAGATAATAAAGATAACTTCCTTATAAATTTTTTAATAATTTAATCCCTTAATATATTTAAAATACTAATTTAAAAAACTAATTTAGCACAAATTACTCTGTTTTAAATTATAATTCTGCTATTGTTTAAACCTTTCTTAAATTATATGCATCTAAGTCCGATATTATATAAAAATCAATAGCTAGCATAATAGAACACTCTATAATGTGCACTAAAAAATAATATCAGGACAGTTTCATGATTATCCGCTTTTCATACCTATTTTCTATCTTCTTGATGATGGTAACTTCATATCCTGTATTTGCTTCAGATATTTTGGCGTGTGTTAAAGCCAGCTATGTTTCGCCTTATTATGCAGATACTGGCTTGTCTGATCCGGCAGAAAATGGCAAATATAAATTCAACATGATCCGCTATGGAAAACAACCATTCTTATTTAGCTTGAATGAGCCTGATATAATTTCACCAACAGTAGATTTACCTCACTTTCTTGGCGATTATTCACGAAACCAAGGATATAAGACTGATGCATATCACCGATTTAATAATCAAAATTTAGCTTTAGAGGCTAAGGCTTGGTTGCCAATAACTAACCAACCATTGCCGCTGGTAATAATAACTCACGGTAACTCTGACCCCGGTTTTGATTACCTTGGTGAGCTACTTGCCAGTCGTGGGCATGTTGTGGTGCAAGTAAATCAAACATACTTGAATGGCTTGTGGGGGGAAAATGGCGCCCGGGCATGGGTTTTACTAGAGCACCTTAAGCAACTTAGAAAGTGGAATAAAAAAACAGGGCATACCTTTTACAATAGGTTGGACTTTGATCGCATCGCACTTATAGGAATGTCACGTGGAGGGGAGGCAGTGGCTTTGGCCGCTGCTTTCAATCGATGGAAAACAATACCAAGTAGTAATGAGTTAACTGAATTTGATTTCAACATTAAATCTGTTATTGCATTAGCTCCTATGGATGGGCAATATCACCACGTAAATGGCCCTAATGAACTTAGAAATGTGAACTATCTTGTTTTACAAGGTGGTCATGATGCCGACGTTTATCAATTTCTTGGCAGCCAGCAGTGGCATCGAACTTATTTTGAGGATGGAGAAAATTATTTTAAGCAGTCGATTTATATCTATCGAGCTAACCATATAAACTTTAACCAAGACATGTCTGATGATTACCATTGGAGGAGTGAAAAGGACTTTTATTCTAAGCTTTTGAAACCAGAAGAGCAGGAGCATTTGACCAAATTCTATGTCTCAGCTTTTTTAGAAGCAACGTTGGCAAACAAAAAGAAGTATATGGAGGTATTGAGAAACCCTGTTACTCGTGAGTTTAGCCTGCCTGATGATATCTATGTAAATCGATACCTGTCTTCTGATTATACAATTATAGAAGATTTTGAAAGTGCCCAAAATAACAAAGTGTTCGTAAAAACTATAACAAAACAAACGTCAACGGAAGCAACTACTAACATAACGTCCGAAAAATTACGCAATGGAACCAAGACGTCAAATAATGTTTTAAAAGTTGATCTTAGCAAAGGAATCGAGTCACGTATTTCGATTAAGTTTTTGCAGCACCAATTACTTCACAATAACCGTAGCGGAAAATTCAATTTAATTTTTTCATTAGCATTAGCCAGTTCAAAAATACAAAGAGAATGTAAAAAATATAATTTATTTTCGGATGCCAGCATAGAGTTACGGAACAAGTCCGCCCTTTTGTTTAAAGGAGAATTAAGTACAACAGGCACAGTAGCACCTCTATTGGTTTCTGACTTCTCTGAACTTGAAAAGGGCAGTGTTAGATACGCGCCAACTGAACCTGTCTTACAAACCTTCACGTTTCCTATCGAGTTAAACACGGAAATTAATATTAATAGCGAATTGGAGTTAGTGTTTGTTTTTAATCCAAAGGAAGATACCGTTATTATATTGGACGATATAGGGATCACGAACCAACTTTAAAACTGATATCCTCAAGCAATGTATTTTGTTTCTAACTGAATTTACTTTTTAGTGGATTAAAAAATCGTTTTTGTATTTTTAAGCGAAACATAACAATAACCTTAAATAAGATAAGCGAAATAGATTTATGTTACCAATTAGAGTTAATGCCTTAGTTGTTATTACCTTTACCGTTTTGCTATATGGCTGCAATCTTCATAGAGCAGACTTGAGTCAATCACTAACCGAGCAACTTAAAACAAACGCTAAAGAACATGGAATTCCAGCTCAAGCATTAATGATAAAGCATAACCAAAAGTTACTATATAGTCAGGCTTACGGTGTTAGTGACATCCACACGGAAAAACCGGTAAGTAAGCAAGACGTGTTTCCTGTTTATTCAGTAAGTAAACTCTTCGCCAGTACGCTCGTAATGCAGCTCGTTGAGGCCGGAAAGTTAAACTTATCTGACTCCATCTCGCAATTTCTCCCTAATTTACCAAACGCATGGGCTGATATTCGAATTGAGCAATTGCTAAATCATACCTCCGGGCTACCTGAGTATTTTGAATGTGTATCCTTTGAGTGCAAATTCCCATCTTCGATTGATTTAGCCTATGAGCAATTAAAAGAAGTACCGTTGTTATTCGAGCCTGATACTCAAATAAGCTATAGCCAGACAAATTATCTATTAATTCAATCCGTTTTAGAAAGTATTACAAAAAAGCCTTATCGCGATTTAATAAACAATCAAATATTTAAGCCGCTTAAGTTGGAGAATACATGGCTAGGCATTAGAGATGTTCCAAAGTCGAGACTAGTAAGCGCATACCTTTCTCAAAGTGGGGATGCCCTAAAAGTGAATGAAATTCGCTTTCCAGATTATGCAATATCACATGCAGACGCTTATTCATCATTAAGTGATTTGACTACCTTTCTTTCCGCAATGGTTAATGGACGTTTAGTTTCGAAACAGTTGTTGCTCGACTTTTGGCAACCCTATCAACTGTCCAATGGTGACTCAGGTTATTTCGCAACAGGCTGGAATTTTGAAAAGACAGGATCATGGCAAGAATTAGGGCACGATGGCGGCGGCCTTGTTAGAGTAAGATTACTTTTTCAAGAAAACTTAGAGAACCATTTTATCATTGTCTATTTAACAAACGGCAATAAAGATGGCGAATGGTCTAGTTCATTGGTTGATTCTGTACAGTATTTTATCATGCCGGATTTAATTTCTCGTATGGCGACACTTATATAATAAAGGCTTACCTAATGGCTTGTAAGGGGCTATTGAACAATCAAAGTTACTGTCTGCTTTGTCGGAATCACTTGTCGTTAGATAAACCAAGGCTAATGTCTGCTGTCGTATCAGCCTGTGTGAAAACTCAGTTTTGATCACCTTTTGGACTAAGTACACAATTGATATGATCAATCCGTCTTAGTATGGGATCCAAGTCAACGAGTGGATTTAGTATAATAAAGCGGTAAGCCAAAGCAGGAGATTACCGCCAATGTCTCACCACATAAAAGGCCAATCCAGAACCCAAGCTACCCTGTTCCCAGAGGCATTAGATGACTTTGTTACTGATGAAAATCCAGTTCGAGTTATTGATGTATTTGTTGATGAGCTTGATTTACTATCGCTCGGGTTTAGCAAGGTAATGGCAAAAGTAACTGGCCGCCCTGGTTATCACCCTGCCACAATGTTAAAGCTCTATATCTATGGCTATCTGAATAGAATTCAATCTTCGCGACGACTGGAGCGAGAAACACAACGCAATGTAGAATTAATGTGGTTGCTTGAGCGTCTCACGCCGGACTTTAAAACTATCGCTGATTTTAGAAAAGATAACGGAAAAGGTATTAAGAATGTATGTCGGCAATTCGTTGAGCTATGTCGGCAAATGAATATGTTTACTGATGGAGTAGTCGCAATAGATGGCAGCAAGTTTAAAGCGGTAAACGCCAAGAAAAACAATTTCACACCAAAGAAAGCTAAAGACCAAATTGCGAGAATCGAAAGTAATATCAGCAAATACCTATCAAAGCTAGATAGTGCGGATGCTAACGATAAGGGAGAAACAAACACTTCGCTGATGAAAGATAAATTAGCTTGGCTTAAGAATAGGCTTAGTGAGCTGAAAGAATTAGAAAAAGCAGTCAATGCACATCCTGACAAGCAGCTGTCTTTGACCGATCCTGATGCGAGATTGATGAAAACAGATAGCATGAGCCGGGACGTTTGCTACAACTTACAAAGTGCAGTAGATACTAAACACCACCTTATTGTTAGCCACGAAATCACTATGGGTACAGACAGAGGCCAACTATCCCCAGTAACCAAACAAGTTCAGAAAGCTTTGCATAGGAAAGATATTAGGGTTATCGCAGATAAAGGCTACTTCAGCCGAAATGACATAAAAGCCACACAAGATTTAGGTGCGACTGCCTTGGTACCACAAACCGATACATCAGGATCTGCAATCAGAGGTATATTCAATAAATCATTATTTAAGTATGACAAAAGCAAAGATGTATATATTTGCCCCGCTAAGGAAGAGCTTCAAAACCGAATGCGGGTGATAGAGAAAGGTGTTGAGCAAGATGTGTACTTCAATGGTATGGCATGTAAAAACTGTACCATTCGCGCTAAATGCACCAAATCAAAGCGCGATCCTCGTCGAATGAGACGATGGGTGCATGAGGAGGATATTGATTTGATGCAAGCGAGGTTAGACGCCTCGCCTGAAACGATGGTGATCAGGAAACAAACGGTAGAACATCCCTTTGGAACAATCAAAATGTGGATGGGAGCGAGCCATTTCTTGATGAAGCGTAAACATAATGTCAGTACAGAAATCAGTCTTCATATTCTTGCCTACAACTTGAAGCGCATGATGACGATTGTAGGAGCCTCGGGGTTAATATCAATGATAAGGGCTTAGCTCCTAGAATTAGCCACTTATTTCCGCTCAAAAGCCACAATTAATCACACTTGAGTGCCATCTAAACAAAATGATCCATCAATAGAACATACATAGAATTTCTCATTGGCTAAGAAAGTTAACCAGAGTAAAACCATAACTGTCTAAAATGACTAGAGCATTGAGTTTTTACACAGCCTGGTATCTTAATAGTCCATTCTGAGGTCTTTTTTCGTTCAGAAAATGGTCGGTTTTGTCGTAAAAATGATCCTAAGTTATATCTCGGAAAGGGGCACATAACGCCATAGAGTCTATGGTCACTTTGAGTCTTTAGAAAACTAGAAAAGGAAGTAATAGAGCCTAAATTCTGCATAACAGCATCATTAGGAAGACCAAATTAAGGAACAAGGTTCTGCTGGAGAAAAAGCCCAGGAGTAATACCCGTTTTGTTTTTAAACATATGGATAAATGCGGAAGAGGACTCGTAGCCCAAATCTAGAGAGATATTACTTATGCTTTCTCCTTTGGAAATCAAGGTTATTGCCATTTGAATATAAAGGCGTTGTCGCCATTCACTATAGCTAAGGCCAGTTTCTTTTTTAAATGAACGGGATAAAGAACGGGCAGAGGCTCCTAAGATATTTCCCCATTGTTCAAGAGTATTACGGTTACTTGGCTGAGATTGTAATTTGTTTAATATTGATAATAATTTGGGGTCTCTCGGGGAAGGCAGTTGAAAGGTAACGTTTGCCGCGCTCGATATTCTATCTCTAATTAGCCTTAGCAGCCTTCCATCTGTCTCTTGCCAGGAATAATCTTTACCAATATTTTTTGCTTCCACGATGAGGTTTTTTAAAAAATCACTTACGCACAACACACAACATTCTTGGGGCAAATCTTTTAACAGCACGTTATCAAAATAAAAACTTGTCAGCTCTACGGGACTAATCGCCGTGACTTCATGATTCGTTTCAGGTGTTATCCATACCCCTTGTTCGGGTGGAACAATATAACGCGCATTTGTCGTAGTAACAGTAAGAACGCCTTGGTTTGCATAGATAAATTGTCCCCAATTATGGCGGTGCTTTTTGATTATTGAATTCATCGCGATAGCGCGATTAATCACAGTGATTGGATGACTTAACGCTTTAGTGCTCTCTTTTGATGGTGATATTTCTTTAAAACTGGGCATATTTTCAGTATTTGATGTCTTGGTGTAGGTATAGTGCCACTAAATAAAGCCTATATCATTAATAGCATAATTTTATTTTATCAGTGGTGTTTAGGTGTTGGAATTTGAATGGATATTAATATTTTTACTATTAGGGACATTTGTTGGATTTATGGCTGGCCTATTAGGTGTTGGCGGTGGAGGAATAATGGTGCCTGCACTTACATCGATATTTTTATTTCAAGGTGTTCCTCTGGATAAAGTCGTGCACCTGGCTTTGGGCACATCAATGGCATCTATTGTGGTGACATCTTTTTCAAGTTTACGTGCTCATCATGCAAATAATGTCGTTATCTGGAAAATTGTCAGGGGCATGTCTTTAGGAATTGTGATTGGTACTTTTGGTGCTACATACGTTGCATCTAATATGAACTCGTTTTACTTAGCCATATTTTTTTCGGTATTTATGATGTATGTGTCAGTTAATATGTTGTTCAGTAAAAAATCACCGTTAAAAAATAACCATTTAGTACAAAGCAACTTACTAACTGCAGGTGCAGGTATAGGAGGAATTTCTGCGTTAGTTTCGATAGGAGGGGGCTCGCTTACTGTGACATATCTGCTCTGGCAAAGTCTTGATGTTAAAAAAGCAATAGGCACATCGGCGGCAATTGGCTTGCCAATCTCCATAGCAGGAACCTTAGGTTACTTAATAAACGGTTGGAATAGTGTTTCTGATATTAACTATTCTTATGGCTATGTTTATCTCCCTGCGGTTGCGCTTATATCATTTGCGAGCTTTTTTACTGCAAAATTTGGAGCGAATATGGCGCACCATCTACCAGTAGCAATACTGAAGAGAATTTTTGCATTATTGCTGGCTTTTCTAAGTGTGAAAATGTTGCTAGCGATAATATAAAAAAGGTTACTTAGAGTTACTTTTAAAAGTTTCGATATCGAGAACTAAGCTAATTGATCAAATTTCGATATCGAAACTGAATTATGACAAAAAATTTAATTGATTGATTATAAAGGGGATTTGTTTTTGGCTTTATCATTGCAATGTTTAAAGAGAAATTACATTTTGGTTGAGTTTGATTATGGATATTGTTCGAGAAAGACAAAAAAAGAAGGTGAAAATAAAGTCTTTAGTTAGTGTGGTGTTTATTCTTTTTATTTTATTAGCCATGTTTTCATTATTTAACGGCAATAGCAGTACTTATGCTGTTAATAAAGAGTCGCTATTGGTTGATAAGGTTCAGCGAGGTGAGCTTTATATTTCGGTGCGCGGCTCTGGTGTATTGGTAGCTAAGGATATTCGATGGGTCGCTACCAACATTGAAGGTCGGGTTGAGCGTATTTTAATAAAGGCGGGCGCAGAAGTTAAAACCGGGGATTTATTGATGGAGTTGAACAACCCTCAACTGGAGCAACAATTGGAAGAAGCCAAATGGCAATTGGAAGAAATGGAAGCACAAACCAATGCGCAGGAGGTTTCGTTGGAGGCTGAGTTACTGGATCAGGAAGCGGCAGTAATTAATGAAAAACTTAACTATGAAAGAGAGTTGTTAACCCTTAATGCGCAAAAAAAATTATTAGAGCAGGGCATTGTTGCTGTATCTCAAATTGATCATGAAAAAGTGAAAATTGAAGTTGCTCAATATAAGGAACGTTGGCAATTGGAAGAAAAACGTCTGGATAAGAGACATCAAACCGCAATAGCGCAGCTTAAAGCGTATCAAGCGAGATTAAATCGCATGAGGAAAATTGTTCAGCGTGTACAAAACCAAGTGAATAGTTTGCAGGTGAAAGCAACGATGGACAGTATAGTACAAGTTATGCCGATGGAGTTGGGGCAACAAGTGAGCGTGGGTACTAATTTGGCTAGGTTAGCGCGTAAAGGTGAGTTTTTGGCCGAATTGAGAATTCCGGAAAAGCAAATTAAAGATGTGCTTTTGGGTCAGGACGTGACTATTGATACTAGAACAAGCAAGGTGCAAGGTGTCGTTAAACGAATAGATCCTGCCGTCATTAACGGCTCTGTGCAAATAGATGTGGAGTTAGTTGGCGATACACCAAACGAAGCAAGGCCCGACTTAACGATTGATGGTGAGATAGAGATCACACGTATTAGTAACACCTTGTTTGTTAAAAGGCCAATGTTTGCTAATAGCCATACAAAATCGCGGGTTTATCTTTTAGATGCTGATCAAAAATCTGCGAGTAAGCAGGTTGTTGAATTTGGTCAGGCATCTGCACAATACATTCAGATCCAAGCAGGTTTAAATGTTGGAGAAGATATTATTGTTTCTGATGTTTCCACTTGGGAAGAGCATCAACAAATACAACTAAATTAGGAGAGAGCGGTGAATACAAATAATAAAACAGCAGAAAAGCGACTATTGGTTGAGTTTAAAGAAATTGGAAAAGAGTTTATTACCGATACCGTAGTCACTCGTGCTTTAGAAAATCTCAATCTAAATATAGAGCAAGGGGAGTATTTATCTATAACGGGGCCTTCTGGATGTGGAAAGTCCACTTTATTGTCTTTGTTGGGGCTGTTGGATACTTCGAGCAAGGGAGAGTATTACCTAGCAGGTCATCAGGTATCTAATTTAAGTCGTGATGAAAGATCAAAAATACGTAACAAGGAAATAGGTTTTATTTTCCAAGCATTTAACTTGATCAGTGATTTAACCGTAGCCGAAAATATTGAGTTACCACTAAGTTATCGTGAAGATATTAGTAAACCAGATCGTAAAGTTATGGTACGAGATTCATTAAAAAAAGTGGATATGCTCCATCGTGAGAATCATTTCCCTTCTCAGCTTTCTGGAGGACAGCAGCAACGAGTAGCAATTGCCAGAGCTATTTCGGGGAATCCGTCTATTATTTTAGCTGATGAACCTACGGGAAACTTGGATTCAAAAAATGCACAACGAATTATGGCATTACTGGATGAGTTGCATCATGAAGGTGCAACCATTTGCATGGTAACACACGATCCTCATTCAGCCGCTAGAGCACAGCGCATGATTGAGGTTTTTGATGGCAAAATTGTTTTAGACCAGAGTACCAATAATCCATCGGCAATAGCGGAATAGCGTGCTGAAAAGTTTAAAAATAAGGAATGACACATGTCTTTTAGTTTAGATATCAAGTACGCGATCCGGTTGCTCTTTAAAAAACCGATGTTTACGCTGTTAACTGTTGTGATAGTTGCTATAGGTTTAGGCTTAACTTTGTATACTTACTCACTGCTCAATCATCTGGTTTTTAACCCACTCACGTTAAATAGCGACAAGGACGTTATCGCAATAGAAGCTGAGTTTGACTATGCCAATATGAAACGACCAGCAGCTGATCCAATAGATTTGTACCGCGTTAAAAATGAACTGGATCTTTTTGAGGGCTTTGGCATATACAGTAATGGGGGCACTGCGCTTATCAGTGGTATAGGGAAAAACTCAGCGGCGAGAAAATTTAACTCGATTTATACTCAGTGGAATATTTTTCAATTTGCCGGGGTGCAGCCTATTTTAGGAAGAGGCTTGCAACCAGAAGATCATTTTGCCGGTGCTGAGCCAGTGATTGTTTTAAGTTATAAGGTTTGGAAAAACACATTTGCGGCAGATAAAAATATTGTCGGTACCATGATTCGAGTTCAGGCAAAGCCAACTCGAATTGTTGGTATCATGCCTGAAGGTTTTGCTTTTCCTGCAACGGCAGAAACCTGGCAACCTATTTCACAAAACAGCCTTAGTCCAACGAAGCGACAAGCCATTTATGGCGGTGTTTTTGCGTATGCGCGATTGAAGGATGGAGTGGAATTTAAAGAGTTTGAAAAGGAACTGGCGAACTTAAACCAAAAAATAGTACAGTCTTTGCCTGAGGTTATGAAGTTTCGAGCGAATTCAACCGGCAGCTATTTAAAGGCCTATGATTATAAAAAAGTTCATGTCATCCAACATTATCCTATTTTCATTTCTATGTTTGTTGTGGTCTTTCTGATATTACTATTAGCCTGTATTAACATCAGTAATTTATTGTTAGCCCGGGTTAATAACAGATTAAAAGAAATTGCTATTCGTATCGCATTGGGTGTGCCAAGAGTACGCTTGATTATGCAAATGCTTTGGGAAAGTCTATTTATTTGTGGTGTTGGTGGTTTTCTTGCTTTATTGATTGCAGGTTGGGGATTAGAGCTGAGTAATGGTGTCTTTGAACAGATGTTTGCCGTTAATCAACAAAAGCCTTTTTGGTGGCAAATGTCTTTGGATGGCGAAGCAATTGCAGTGCTGATATTTGCGGTGCTCCTTATGATCGTCATTACCGGTTTTTGGCCCGCACTGCGGGCAATGTCGGGCGACTTTAATGCGACACTTCGTGATGGCACTAGGGGAGCCGTGAGTAAAAAATCTTTAAGAATGAACAAGGTCATTGTTGTTACTGAAGTCTTTCTTTCCTGTGTAGTGCTGGTTATTGCAACAATTTTGCTATCAACTACTTATTCTGCTGGGCAGGCAGATTATGGCGTTGCTACTGAAAAAAGGTTAACGGCGCAAATCGAGTTACCATTTGAAACGTATCCTGTTAATAGAAGAAGTGTAATGGAATCTGAGCAGCATAAAAAACGATTGGATTTCTTTGCAAACCTAAAAGATAAATTAGAGGATTTACCAAATGTGAATGCTGTTGCTTTTATGCGAAGCCTACCTGGTACAGGGGGAGGTGCCAAGTATGTTGAAATAGAAGGCAGAGTGGCAATGACGCTGACTGAAAACCCAAGTTGGAATATCGATATGGTAGCGATAGACTCTTGGGAAGCATTAGGTATAAAGGTAATTGCTGGTAGAGACTTTGACTATCGGGATAATAGCAGAAGGCCAACCACGTCTATTATAAGTGAATCGCTTGCCAAAAAGCACTTTCCAGATGGTGATGCTATCGGTAAGAGAACCCGAACTGTCGGGATTGGTTATGATTTGCCTTGGCAGACGATTATCGGAATTGTTTCAGATGTTACCCATGGGTCGGTCATGGACGTTACCAGTGCAAAGCATACCGCCTACGTAGTACAAATGGGAGGGATGAGTCGTATGACAATTGCCATACATTACACTGGAAGTGAAAGTCTGGCACGTCAATCCTTGCAAGAAACCATCAGTAATATTGATAGTGATGTAGCTGCTTATCATATACAAAGTTACGAAAAGCTCATTGGACAACCGATGATTTTGCTCTCTGCTGTGAGTCAGTTATTTTTATTTTGTGGCGTGATGGCAGTATTGCTAGCGGCCAGCGGTATTTATGCTGTTTCGGCCAATAGTATTATCCAACGTACTCAGGAAATTGGTGTGCGTCGGGCACTTGGGGCGACGGATGCTAAAGTGATGAATTTGTTTATGGGGCAGGCAGGTGCGCAGCTCATCGTTGGTTTGGCTATTGGCCTAGCATTATCATTTTGGGCAATTAACATTATGACGGATACGATGATTATTAATAATACCAGTTATGCTATCGGTTTAATTGGCATGCCACTTTTAGTCGTGTCTATGGTTTTATTAGCAACGTATATTCCAACGCGCAAAATTGTGTTGATGGAACCAAGTGATGCCCTGCATCATAATTAGGCTCGTGTAATGATAATAATATCTTGTAATGTCAGTATATTAGGCTTGACTTCCTTAAGTGAGTCAGGCCTAAATATCTAGGGTTTGGCTCGTTAGATGATAAATATGAAACATTCGATAATAATTGCCGATGATGATACTCAAGTCATTACCGCGCTAAAATTATTCCTAAAAGCAAATGATTATGATGTAACGGCGGTTACTAAACCTGATGAACTGCTGCGTATATTAGAACGGCGTGATTATTCTGTTGCACTCATCGACTTAAACTATCAAAAAGACACCACTTCAGGTAAAGAAGGTTTACAACTTATCTCTGACATTAAGTCTATGGATGAACAGTTGCCTATTGTTGTTATGACTGGCTATGGCAGCATAGATACAGCGGTGCAGGCAATGAAATTAGGTGCAGCTGATTTTATTCAAAAACCTTGGGGGAATGATAGACTATTGACGGTTTTGCAAGCACAAATTCGTATTCGAGACATTGAAAAAAAGAGCATTAAACTGGCGGGAGAAAATGCTTTTTTAAAAGATGATCTTGCCAATACTAGTTCTGGTATTGTTGCGCAATCATCTACAATGCAACAGGTGATGGAGCAACTGAATAAATTTGCTCAAAGTGATATGAATATTTTGTTGACGGGGGAAAATGGCACAGGGAAAAGTTTACTGGCAAGCTATTTACACAAATGTTCGAGGCGTAGTGAAAACACCCTAGTTTCTGTCAACATGGGGGCAATTAGTGAAAACCTGTTTGAAAGTGAAATGTTTGGTCATGTAAAAGGAGCATTTACTGATGCAAAAGACAATCGCGTTGGGCGTTTTGAGGTTGCAGAAGGGGGGACTCTTTTTTTAGATGAGATTGCTAATATTCCACTAGCACAACAAGCAAAGCTATTAAGAGTGTTAGAAGAGCACCAATTTGAAAGAGTGGGATGCTCCAAAACTAAACAAGCTGATGTAAGGCTTATTTCAGCAACAAATGCGCCACTTAAGCAGCTAATAGAAGAAGGAGAATTTCGTCAGGATTTACTTTACCGCTTGAATACGGTTGAAATAAAAATTCCATCATTACGAGAGCGTAGCGCTGATATTATGCCATTAGCAAGGCATTTTCTTAAGGTATATGCCCAAAAGTACCGTTTACTGTGTGATGGTTTTGACGATGAGGCCAGGTTAGCTCTACAGGCCTATGATTGGCCAGGTAATATTAGAGAATTAAGCCACATGATTGAGCGGTCTATTTTTTTAAGTGAGGATAGTACCGTTAAAATCAAGGATCTCGGGTTAAACCTGAAAGGTACTACTAAAGAGTCCTATACTTTTGATATTGAAAATTCGACCTTGGATAGCATTGAAAAACATATCATTATCGAACGATTACAACGCTTTAATAATGACCCTCATAAAAGCGCTGAATCGCTAGGTTTGAGTCGAAGTTCTTATTATCGGCGTTTAGATAAACATGGTCTTTAATGATGTTTAAACAATTGCTCAAACGTGAATCTTTTGAATACAAACTACTTTATCGAGTGCTTTTTATCGCTTTGCTGCCAACTAGTTTTTTATTCTATTTATTATACTCTTTTGATTTGTCTGTATTTGTTAAAATAATGTTTGGCTTTTTTCTATTGGTCATCATTTTTTATGGTGCGTTTTCGATAAAGCAACAGGTACTGAATCAGTTCAGATCATCAACGAATTTAATGGAAGCGATGATATCTGGTGATTTCTCGATGCGAGCGTATCAGCAAGGAGGGAGTGGAGGCTTGGAAGAGTTTAATCACTTACTTAACAACTTGGCTGAAACCTTAGCTGAGCAATGCTTAACGTCCAAAGAAAAACAAATTTTGTTGCACAAAGTTATCGTCCAAATTGATGTAGCTATTATTGCTGTTGATAGTGCTAGCCGTATCTCGTTAATGAATCCAGCAGCCGAAAAACTCTTTAATTGTCGATTTGAAGAAATGCAGAACTGGCCATTAGAGGCACTAGGTTTACAGGAGGTGTTGTCGAAAGAATACAGCAAGGTGGTAGAGTTTGAAATTAAAGAGCATAAAAAGAGAGTTTATATTCACACCGACGAATATTTTGAGAAAGGGGTCAGGCAACAACTTATTTTCATTACAGATATACAAAAACTATTGCGTGAGGAAGAACGTCAGGCGTGGCAAAAATTGTTAAGAGTATTGAGTCATGAAATAAATAACTCATTGGCTCCTATTGCCTCAATCAGTGAGACTTTATCATTATTATTGTCAAAGTCTGGTGCTCTAGCTAAGTTTGCCCCCGAAGTGGACAATGACATAAAAGAAGGACTAGCAGTGATTACTGAGCGTTCTAATTCATTGAACCAGTTTATCCAAAGTTACCAGCAATTAACAAGACTACCGTTACCGGATAAAACATTATTTAATATCTTAGAATTAATGCGCGCGACAGCTTCATTATTTGACGATGTTACAACCAAGTTGAATGATAGTAATTTGTTCGTTTATGCCGATGAAAGTCAATTAAAGCATGTGCTGATTAACTTATTAAAAAATGCTCGAGAGTCAATGATGGAGAAGCCTAATGGACTTATAAATTTAGCATGGGAGCAAGCTGGGGATTGGATCAAAATATTGGTTATCGATGAAGGGGGAGGCATAGATAATACTGATAATTTATTTGTACCTTTTTACACCACTAAAGCACAAGGGTCGGGGATTGGCTTAGTATTGAGTCGACAGATTGTTATTAACCATGGTGGTGATTTAACCCTAAGTAATAGAAAAGAGCAGCCTGGTGCTATAGCGAGTATTTATTTGCCAGCGAATGTTCAGGGTAGCCAGCGAGATAAAGCCCGAATAATATAACTATCCAATGACAGTTGACCTACTGTTAAATAGAAGCGTGTATATTTTTTACTGTTGTTGAATTTCCCCGATGTCATTATCGAGATTTTATCTAATCAAATACATTTCGATATCGAGATTACCAAAAAGCTAATCTTTAATTTATTCCTCTATCGTACTGTATTATATAGTTTATTTTATATTGGTGTGCCGGTTGCATTAACTCTATTATTCACAAAAAATAGAGAGTAAAAATAATAATGTCCCTAATGTTAGTCGTTCATATTAGTGTAGGTTTTCTTGTTTTGATTTTTGGTACTAGTGCATTGCTCTTTCGCAAAGGGTCGAGCAGGCACGCAAAAGCAGGGACTATATTTTTTGTAGCAATGCTTGTAGTGACATTATCTGCTATGTATTTCGCAATGCAAAAAAACGAATTTCCATTTATCCCTATTTTAGTTTGTTATTTAGTTATTACGTCCTGGATGACAGTAAAACGTTCAAAGGCTGGAATAGGTATTTATGATATCGGTGCATTCATTGTTATTCTCGCGCTTGCCATTGGTATGCTTAAATTGGGTTTGATGCCAACAACAAAAACAGAAAATGCTGAGTCGGGCTTATACCTTTTCTTTGGCAGTATAGCCGCACTTGCAGCAGTGCTGGATCTTAATATGATTTTTCGTAGGGGAATAGTAGGTGCACATCGTATTGCCCGGCATCTCTGGCGTATGTGTTTTGCAATGACAGGAGCCATGGCATCATTTTTTGACCAAAAACGCTTTATTCCTGACATTATTCGTGAAACGCATCTGCACCAAATTTCACTTTTATTAATGCTGATTTTAATGATTTATTGGTTATGCAGAGTACTTTTTAGTAAACGGTTAAGGTTTTAAAGTCGTGAATAGTACTGGTTGGCTGGTGTTTATGTTGATCCCAAACATAGAGGGAAAAGTAGCCACAGCTCTTCTGAATAAAAATAAAGAAATTGCAAATAAACTCGGCGTATATGAGTTACATATACAAACAGAATAATTAACAGGTGGTTTGTATTCACGCCACACGCTTTCTGTAGCTACAGCCAAACCAATAGACTCATTACGTCAAGAATAAGTTTACAGATCTTATTGACGAACGATTTGACATAATTCTCGAACTAACTGGCATTGAAGCTACAAGAGCCATAGGTAAAGTAGCTCTTGTTATTTAATTCTTTCTAAAACAAACATTTTTTAAAAGCATACACAAAATAAGCTACTAATTAAGGAGGTAAATTTTGAAACTCTATAGAACAGTATCACTGCTGATATTATTAATAACTCATGGTGTAGTTCATTCTAAAGAATCGATTAACAAACAGAAAATAATATTACACCATAGTATTCATTCAGAAGTACTAGGGGAAGAAAGGGCCATTGAAGTATATTTACCTCAAGGCTACAACAGTGTTAACCATAGGTATCCAGTCTTATATCTTCTTGATGGTCAGCGGTGGTTTCTATATGGCGTAGAGCTGCAAAATATTTTTTCTGAATATGAATATTCGCCCGAATTTATCGTGGTAGGCATTAGGAATACCTACCCAGATCGTTTTTCTAATTTTAGTTCAAACTCGACTAAATTCAGGGCATTTCTAACTGATGATGTAATTGATTTTATTGATAAGTCATTTCGCACAACGAATGAAAGAATGCTTTTTGGCTGGGAACTTGGGGGAGGCTTTGTCTTAGAAACTTTGTATAAGCAACCTCATCTGTTTGACGGGTATTTTGCCTCAAGCCCATACCCTGTAGATGAAGAAACAACCCAAGAGTTCAAAGCGTTATTTAAAACTAAACCTGCTCTATCTAAAACACTTGTTTTCGCTGAAGGAAAGCAAGAGTCTAACCAGTATATCTCTCATCGCCTTAATGACTTTCTAAAACAAAGTGCTCCACAATCTTTCACTTGGACCTTTCAAGAGCTCAATAGGGAAAAAACGCCTATTTTAGCGCATCGAATGAGTCCATTTGACACCCTTTATATTGGCCTTCGACAGTATTTTCATGATTACCCAAGTTTAGAATTTGCTTCACTGATCGACTACAGCAGGTTTGGCGGTATGGAGCAAATAGAAAAATATTATCAACAGCGATCTCAGAGATACCAATTAGATGCTCAAATGCCATTTTCAGGGATGTTTGCCTTACTTAAGCTCGCGATGAATGAAGATAACGTCGAACTATTTGATCAGTTTTTTAACGCATTTAAAGAAAGTGGCTTAATTGAGAATACCAATATCGGCTGGGGAACTCGCTATGCCAGGTTCTATCAAAAACATGAAATGCTCCAAAAATCGATTTCTGTGTATCAGTTACTTTTGGCAAAGTTTCCGAGTTCGCCAAAAATATTTAATGGCATGGGGCACTCATTTTTTGCGTTTAAAAAATATAAAAATGCAGGCGACTATTTCAATAAAGCCGTTGATATCGCTAAAGATCAAAATCTGAAAAGTCTTTCAAACTATCAAAAAGGTTTAGACGATTTCTTAGAAACAACAAGTAAATGACTTTACATTTAAGTAATCTCTTATTCTGTTGTTCATTCACTATTAAAGCATAACCGAAGGTAAAAAATGCAGCTTAAAAATATTGTTGGTATATCGTTATTTGCTTTCTCCTTAACTTGTATAGCAGGGGAAAATAAAAAAGAGTCTGATTTAATAAACCAGTTTAGTCAGCAGCTTGAGTTTGATTTAGCTTCTGATGATATCAACGGAAGTGTTTCCGCGCTTATATTGAAAAAAAATAAAATTTTATGGGCTGATGCCAAAGGTTTATTAACCTCTGAAAGCAAAGACAAGGTAGATGAAAATACCATTTATAGGATAGGCTCGCTAACAAAAACATTCACCAGCGTTCTTATGATGATGCTTCAAGAAGATGGGGTAATAGATATTGATGAATCCGTTGAGAAATATTTGCCAGAAGTAAAAAGTATTGACGGTTATTCAGAGAAAACCAAGTTTACTTTTCGTCACCTTGCCTCACATACGTCTGGTCTGATACGAGAGCCCAGAGATAGAAAAATTCATTCCGGGACGAATAACCAATGGCAGTCAATAGTGCTGTCGGCAATGCCAAAAACAAGCTTTCGCTATTCTGTTGGAGAGCGATTTAGCTACTCTAATATAGGGTTTGCCATACTTGGACTTGCACTCTCTCGTGCTAGTGACACTGACTTCATCACACTTGTAAAACGTAAAATATTTGAACCACTTGAAATGAAAAACAGCTTTTTCAATGTGCCTGGGAATAAAATGAGTTTTTTAGCACAAGGAATGGCTGGTGGCCCTCTTGCTGAGCTTGATATGGAATTACCGAAACAAGAGCATGATGGTAGAGGATATAAAGTTCCCAATGGTGCCATCTATTCAACACCGCAGGATATGGCAAAATTTTTAATGGCATTAATGGGGACTAAGAAATTATTGTCTCTGGAAAGCAGGCAAGAATTACACTCATCACAAACACCTACAACCAGGATGCGACGAAATTATGGCTTAGGATTGCAGTTATTTTCGAGCCCTGAATTCTCTACGGCGGGACATTCTGGCTCTACTCCTGGGTATTCTGCTTATTTTGAATATGATTTAAAAAACCATTACGGTGTCATTATTATGAGGAACTATAACTGGGGAAACACTAACTTTGATCTAAGGCTAAATGCGCTACTAAAAAGTCTATCAAGTAATATTTAACCGTTTAATAACTAGGCGCTTACTATTGAGCTTATGTTACAAAAACTCAATGTGATTATTGATTTAAGTTTTTGAATATAAGACCTTTAATCTCAAATAAGAAAAAATTATGAAACATCTTCGTATTTCAACTGTTTTTCTGCTTTCAGTACTAATTATGAGTAGCAAAAGTTACAGTCAAGATGAGCTTCCTGTGCTCGAAGGCCCTTACCTCGGGCAAAAGTCACCGGGATTAACCCCTGAGCCTTTCGCACCCGGTATTGTTTCTACAGCGTATTACGAATATAACGGTATTTTTTCACCAAATATGAAAGAGTTCTACTTTATTAGTTCTGGCGGAAAATACAACAAAGCTACGCTGGTTGTTTTTGAAAACAAAAATAATAAGTGGATTGAGTCTGTCGTATCACCTTGGGTTGGACAACATTCTTTCTCTACTACTGATGGCAACACAATGTATTTTGGCGATAGATATAAAGAGCGTGTTAAAAATGGATGGTCTGAATTAAAAGATCTAGAAGCTCCTCTTAAAGGCAGTTCGGCTAGGTTTATGATGCGACTTTCTGTTTCAGATAATGGCACATATTATTTTGATACCTACGAAAAAAATAAACCAAACTTTCCTATTCGTTATTCAAGATTGATAAAAGGAAAATATGAAAAACCTAAGGAGTTGAGCAAAGCAATTAATACAGGAACGCAATTAAACCATCCTTTCATTGCGCCTGATGAATCCTATCTGATGTGGGATGCTAAAAAAGAAGGTGGGTATGGAGATTCTGATATCTATATTAGCTTTAAACAACAAAATGGTTCTTGGGGTAAGGCTATTAATTTGGGCGACAAGATTAATACAGATGCATGGGAGGCATCTCCCAGCATAACGCCAGATGGGAAATTCCTTTTTTTCAATAGGAATGTAGGAACAGACAAATACGAAAATGTAGATATATTCTGGGTAGATGCTCAGATTATTGAAATGCTCAGGCCAAAATAATAATTCATATTACACTTATGAGCTTATCCCTGATAAGTGCATTACATTTTTGTTGAAATGATAGAAGCTTATGATATTTGTGTAATTGAGTAAGCGAACATAATACAGCTAAATAAAGATGCAAGCATGCGTACATGGTTCCAAAAAGTCCATTTTTTCAGGTAATCTGACCAAGTGATATGTGATGCTAAATGAGTTGAAGCAACATTAGCTAATGCTTTATTTAGCGGAACATTAAATAATGCAGTACTGACCAGCATGCCTACTATATATATGATGCAAGCAGTGATGATTAAGTAGGAATTAAACTGTCCAGATTCACTCAGAGTTGAAAACAATAGTATTACAGAAATTATTGAAGATCCAAAAAATAAAGGCATGAACCAAGATCTCAATATGGTTTCATTAATTGAGTTCATTGCGGCTATAGCTTGTTCTTCTTCAATTTTTTCGAAAGCCTGCATTATGAATGAAGAAAACGCAAAATAAATGCCGGCCATTAGTCCGGTACTAAGCGCTGCTAATGATAATAGTGCTGAAGTATATACAGAAAAAGTCATTGATATTTCTCTTTTGGGTGGTTAATTAGTAAACGTAATTTATCAGGCTACTTCAACTATTGAAGCAGCCTACCTATATATGTGACAGATAACTAATTTGGGCTATCCCAAATATTTAGATCAGAAGTTTTTTTTACGTAAGAGTCAAAACTTCTTGGTGGTCTTCCTAGAGCATCAAATACACCGTCTGTTACTTTTGCATTTCTGCCATCTAGTACTTCAGTAAAAAGATATGAAAGTAAACCTATATACTCCACAGGTACTTCTAAACTTGATAGCGCATTAACATAATCCTCTAAAGAAACTTGCTGATATTTTAAATCTCTTCGTGTGACACTATTGATTTTTATGATGACATCTTGGAAAGTTAATAAATCAGGTCCGGTAACCTCATAAATTTTTCCTAAATGTTTATGATCGGTAAAAGCAGCAAATATGATGTCAGCAACATCTTCAATATCTACAAATGGCTCTTTAATATCTCCAACAGGTATGGCCAATTTACCTTTTAAAATTGATTCCATAAAAAAACTTTCACTGAAATTTTGTGCAAACCAACTTGAACGAACGATAGTCCAATGCATTCCTGAATTTATAATTATCTTCTCGCAGGCTTGAGCTTCTTCTTCGCCCCGCCCAGAAAGCAATATTAAATGCTCGACACCACACTCTTTGGCTACTTCAGCAAAGTCTTTAATGATCATAGTTGTTCCTGGTACTGCTAAATCAGGAGAAAAAACGACATATACTGTGCTAATACCTGTTAATGCCTTAACCCATGTGCTTTCATCATTCCAATCGAATGGTATTTTACTTGATCTTGATCCTTTTCTAAATGATAAACCACTCGTTTTGAACCTCTCTACAACTCGTCTTCCTGTTTTTCCTTTTGGTGTAAGAATTAGAGGGACTTTTAAACTCTTTTCAGCATCTTTCATTTTATCACCACACAGATTGATTATTTAATTGAAATACAATATTATCTTGATTTGTGGTACGAGCAATGCTGATAAGTGCTTAATTAATACTTCATCGTTCTTTTTCGTGTTTGATGTACGGCGGTAATATGACTAAATTTAATAAAACTATTGGCGATACTCTCCATTATTTAAAAATGAGAGGGGCTTTTTATTGTAAGTCTGATTTGTTTGGTGATTGGGGAATATTGATGCCTAGCATGCCAAACACTTCTATGTTTCATATTGTTACTGAAGGCGAGTGTATTATTGAACAAGGGACGAAAGTATTGACACTTAAAGCAGGTGACTTTGTATTTATACCCAAAGGTGAAGGTCATATAATTCGCAGTAAAGAGAATGAATCTCCTGTAGAACTATTTTCATTACCAAGTAAGAAAATCAGTGACAATTATGAAGTGTTAGAAGTAGGTCAAGAAGGAGAAAAAACTACTATGCTGTGTGGAGTAGTAAAACTTGAACACCCCTCTGCTGAGTTTCTTATAGAGTCAATGCCAAGCCTAGTTAATTTAGAATGTTCTAAATCAAAATTCTCTGATTGGATGAGTCATACAGTACGTTTAATATCAATAGAAGCAGAGACACGACAGGTAGGTGGAGAAACGATTTTGACACGTCTTGCTGATGTTTTGATTATCCAAGTTTTACGTCACTGGATTGAAAGCGAAATAGTTCAAGAACGTAGCTGGTTGATGGCGATAAAAGATGAAAAAATTGGCAAATCTTTATCTCTTATACACGAAAACCCACAAATAGCTTGGACTTTGAAAGATTTAGGTAAGGAAGTGGGCATGTCTAGAACTTCTTTTGCTCTAAGGTTTTCACATTTAGTTGGGCAGTCAATGTTTAAATATTTAACCAAGTGGCGAATGAATTTGGCTGCGATGAAACTTAGAGAG
>Ga0316205_10001418_pt1 | contig 30267 bp, 34 predicted proteins | sample 3monthpyrite_MG_FD_204941 | JGI IMG/M metagenome (GOLD analysis project Ga0316205, IMG submission 204941) | Microbial mat bacterial communities from mineral coupon in-situ incubated in ocean water Damariscotta River, Maine, United States -... | ecosystem: Environmental > Aquatic > Marine >...
CTATCTCTGTACCTACATCTTGGTTTCCAACATTATCTAATGCAACGCAATCACAAAGAGAAAACTGGGAAATTTTGGGAGATGGTGAAGGTATTCATTGGCCTGAAATTGATGAAGATTTGAGCGTTTCAGGTCTTCTCGCAGGAACTCATCACTAACAACAATTAACCTTTGGATGTTGCAGATTCGGCAAGAAAGATGCCTCTCTGAAAATGCAGGCGATAGAACGAATAGAGCGTCGGGAGATCGAATTATGTTTCATTGCCAGAGCCCGTACATCATACATCGCAAAGCATAAGATAAGTTGGCCAAAATTCACAGGGCTTTCCCGACGACTCCGCTAACACATAAATTCGTTAATAAATTGCCCAAACGAAATAGGGCTCAGCATGTGCGGATTGAAGATGACGAGGTTGGAGGCATTCATCGACACCGCCTTTGCATTTGCGGTCTCCATGATGGTGATTTCTTTCGATTCAATTTTTCGCTCCTATGATTAAGTGATTCTGGCTAGTTGAGGGATAAAGATTAGATTTTCTATTAAGGAGAGGCTTAAGACATACTGAGCTCATATCCCTCATTGCAGGAGGCAGTTGCAACGTTTCGCAAAATAAGCAACGAGTCCTGATGTCGTGTAAACTTAACATACTTTTTTTGTACAAGTATTTATAGAATCTTATGCCAGTTCGCCAGCATTACACACATGAAATCGTTGAAGGAAGAAAAGTAGGCCGTTTAGATAAGGGCATAAATACTCAGTTTATCGTTTATCGAATGAATGAAACGGTTATTGATGCTGGTCCAAGCAACCAATGGCGTCATGTGCGCTCTTTTCTCGATCAAGTTCCGGTCAAACAATTATTATTAACTCACCATCATGAAGATCACAGCGGTAACGCACAAAGGATTGCAGATCGGTTCGATTTAGTGCCTAAAGCGCCTCGTTTATCTCAGCAAAAACTTGCCAATGGTTATCCCACACCGATGATCCAAAAGATAGTGTGGGGAAACCCCAGACCTGTAAAGACAGAGACACTTGGCGAAACGGAATATTTGGCAGATGGTAGCTCTATCCTTTCTGTTGCAACACCGGGACATGCGAAGGACTTAACCTGTTACTTATTGCCCGAACAAGGTTATTTTTTTAGCGGTGATCTGTACATCGCTAAAACCATCAAGCTACTACGTAGCGATGAAGACTTACCGCAAATGATAACCAGCTTAAAAAAGGCCATCAGTTTAGATTTTGAGGTTTTATTTTGCCCACATGGCGGCGTTTTTAAAGACGGCAAAAAGGCATTGCAGGGTAAACTTAAAAACATTCTAGAACTTTGTTCAAAAGTACAGGAACTCGACCAGCGAGGCTGGGACGAAAATCAAATCACGCTGAAATTGCTGGGGCAAGAAGATATGATCGGCAAATTATCAAGAGGTAATTTTAGCCGATTGAATTTAGTAACCCAATGCAAGCTGGTGGAGTTATAAGTGTTTTGTTGAACCGAAAAAAATAGATCCGAGCATAAGCAATGAAATACCCCCTGCACTCATGATGTTTGTCATGGTTCAGATCAGTATCTGTGATAAATTTGAATGATAAACTGGATCTAAAGCCGCATCAGGGCCATTGGATATGACAAAAAATCTGCCATATAGCTTTAAAACGGAAGCACTCAAAAAAATTTATACCTCGGGTGAAACGCAAGTTCACGCTCTAAGAGGCGTTAATATAGAAATACCCACTGGCGAAATCGTGGTACTGCTCGGTCCTTCTGGAAGCGGCAAATCGACTTTTCTTAATATCATAGGCGGCTTAGATCAAGCAACTTCCGGTCATGTTCATTTCCAGGGGCGAGATTTGGCGAATTACACTAACCGTGAACTAACTTATTTCAGGCGTGAAAATATTGGTTTTGTATTTCAGGCCTATAACTTGGTGCCCAGTTTAACCGCATTGGAAAATGTCGCGTTAGTGACCGAAATTTCGCCCCACCCAATTGATCCGATGGAAGCGTTAGGTGCGGTTGGATTAAAGGACCGCGCTAATCATTTTCCTTCGCAAATGTCCGGTGGCGAGCAGCAAAGAGTCGCTATCGCCAGAGCGCTTGCTAAACGTCCTGAAATTTTATTATGTGATGAGCCCACTGGCGCACTCGATAGCGAAACAGGAATTGTGGTGCTGAAGGCGCTTTTGGCCGTGAATAAGAAATATGCGACTACCTGTATTATTATTACCCACAATGCATCGATCGCTCAATTAGCTCATCGAGTGATCCATTTTGTGGATGGCAATGTGGATCACGTTGAAATAAACGAGATTAGAAAGTCACCAGATGAGATTAGTTGGTGATAAAAACTAGTTACGAGTATCGAGTGACTAGCTGCGAGAAAAAAATATTCTTTTAATGTTTTGGTATTTCAATTTTAGTCTAGAAAATTATGATTGGTGCACTTAACAAAAAATCACTGCGCGATATCTGGAATATCAAAGGCCAGATGGCGGCTATTACTCTGGTAATGGCAGCCGGTATTGCCGTGTTTGTCATTATGTTTGGTGTGCAGGATAGTCTGAGACTTACCCAAAGTACTTATTATGAACGCTACCAGTTTGCCGATGTATTCGCTTCGCTAAAACGGGCGCCAGAATCGGTAAAAAAACGTGTCAGTGAAATCCCCGGTGTTTCAGTGATTGAAAGTCGTGTGATTTTTGGTGTGACCCTTCAAATGAAAGGTTTGATTGAACCAGCCAGTGGTAAAATCATCTCACTGCCTGATAACCGTAATCCGCTGTTAAACAATCTTTATTTGCGTTCCGGTCGAATGCTTTATCCCAATGAAGAAAACGCGGTGGTGGCGGATGAAAGTTTTTTTAACGCTCATCATCTTGAGTTAGGCGATAAAGTGTCGGTAATCATGAACGGCCATAGAAGGCAGCTAAAAATTGTCGGTGTGGTTCTTTCGCCAGAATACGTTTACAGCATTGCGCCGGGTGCTTTGATGCCAGATGGTAAACGGTTTGGTATTTTTTGGATGAGTCGTCGTTCATTAGAGGCTGCAGTGAATATGAAAGGGGCATTTAATGATCTTTCATTAAAAGTCGAACGAGATGCAAATATCGAAAATATCAAGGAACGTCTGGATTATATTTTAAAGCCTTATGGCGGGCTCATTTCTTATTCACGCGAAGATCAATTATCTAATTTTTTCGTCGAAAACGAGCTAAAGCAATTAGAGTCTTTGGGCTTTTTAGCACCAGTCATTTTTCTAAGCGTGGCGGCCTTCTTGATTAATGTGGTGATGTCACGACAAATCGCGACGCAACGGGAACAGATCGGCATGTTAAAAGCCGTCGGCTATAGCGATATGGAAATTTCTTTGCATTACTTGAAAATGGTTCTATTGATCACCAGTGTCGGTTCGGCGATCGGGTTATCGCTCGGCGGATGGATGGGCGTGGGTATGACGGTAATGTATGCGGAGTTTTTTCACTTTCCTATCTTAAAATATAGTTTTTCGATTGAAGTAATGATTTTCGCCGTTTTCTTTTGCACAATTGCTGCGATTGTTGGAACTTTGCTTGCGATCCGCAGCGCCGTAAATTTGCCACCAGCTGAAGCCATGCGACCAGAAAGCCCAACGGAATTTAAGCCCACTTTTCTAGAAGAAATGGGCTTCCATAAACAGCTTTCGTTTTTAAGTCGAATTATATTTCGTCAGTTAGAACGCCGCCCTATACGCGCTTTTTTTTCTGCTTTAGGAATGTCATTGGCTTTGTCCATTTTAATATTTAGTTTTTTTATGGAAGATTCAATGGATTATTTAATGGACGTTCAATATGACATTACACAGCGAGAAGACGTCAATATATCATTTGTAGAAGCAAGACCTTATCGTGCGTTGGAAGAAATAAGAGTGTTGCCGGGGGTGGTGAAGGTAGAACCGATCCGAAGTGTTTCAGTGAATTTTAAATTTGGTCATTACAATAAGCGCAGCGCGATAATGGGGTTGATTGAAAAGGCTGATTTAAGAAGAGTCATTAATTCAGAGTTAGATCCGGTAAGTATGCCCAAACACGGTTTGGCGATGAATAACAAACTGGCGGACATTCTGCACATTAAAGTTGGAGATACGTTGCAAGTGGAGGTGTTAGAAGACAAACGGCAGCAATTGAACATTCCCGTGGTGGCTATCACACAAGAATTTATTGGCATGGGCGTTTTTATGAATATTCGAGAGCTCAGTAGAATATTGGATGAAAGCCCCAAAATAAACGGTGCGTCAATTATGGTTGATCCGAACCATAGTGCCGTTTTGTACAAAAAACTTAAAGATATTCCGGCGATTATAGGCCTTAATATTATCTCCATTTTAAGACAGATATTTGAGAATATTATGGCGGAGAATATACTCAAAATGGTGTCGACCAATATTCTATTTGCCAGTTTTATCAGTTTTGGGGTGATTTATAATACTGCCAGAATTGCACTTTCGGAAAGAGGTCGGGAGCTAGCCAGTCTAAGGGTGCTCGGATTAACCAGACGCGAGGTTGCTTATTTATTATTCGGTGAACTTGGAGTGATTACCCTGTTATCGATCCCGCTGGGGATCTGGATCGGTAAGGCTATGGTGTTCGGCATGGTGTCGTCGATGGATAGTGAATTGTTTCGAATTCCAACCTATGTGAGCAATAGTACTTACGGTATTGCGTCTTCAATTGTGCTGGTTAGTGCATCAATTTCATTTTATCTTGTATGGCGACAGGTCGATAGTATCGATTTGGTGAGCGCCCAAAAAGGAGTCGAATAGTGACTGTTAAAAATATTAAACTCGTAATCAAAATTATATTGGCAGTAGGGGGTATTGCATTGCTGTCTTTCGCTTTCATGCCGGAGCCTGTAAAGGTTGATATGGTAAGGGTCGAAAAGGGCAATCTACTCATTACTATGGAAGGGGAAGGCAAAACTCGTATCCATGATATTTACGTGGTATCAACACCTGTCGACGGTCGAGTTACCAGAATTGAAAGTGAGCCGGGCGATATTGTCATCGCAGGCAAAACGGTGATTGCCAACATGTATCCCGCGAATCCACAATTTCTGGATAAACGCTCCGAGACTCAGGCCAAAGCTGACGTTGAAGGTGCCAGAGCGGCGCTTGCACTTGCCAATGCCCGGGTAAAACAGGTAAAAGCACAACTGGATTTTGATCTATCAGACTTAAGAAGAACTCAGGAACTCTTCAAAAAGAAAAGTGTATCGCAAGCAGGACTTGAAAGAGCAGAGCTTGGTCTTAAAACATTAAAAGCAGAGCTGGAAACCGCCCAGTCTAATCAAAGAGTGATGGTTTCCCGATTGGAAGTCGCTAAAGTGAGATTATTGCAGCCGGAAGTGGGAGAACTTGCGACCGGACAATCTGAGGACCGTTGTCAGATCTGTATTCATTCGCCGGTTGACGGGCAGGTCTTAAGGATCTTGCATAAAAGTGAAAGCATTGTTCCTGTTGGTACTGCCTTGGTTGAAATTGGCGATCCAAGCAATCTGGAAGTTAATATTGAAATGTTGTCGACTAATGCCGTGCAGGTAAAAGTAGGTGATCAGGCGTTAATCAAACGTTGGGGTGGAAGCGAAGACATCAACGCACGAGTGAGGGTGATTGAACCATCTGGATTTACAAAAATATCTGCACTGGGCGTGGAAGAGCAGCGAGTGAATGTGATCCTTAGTTTTACCGATCCAATTGAGAAATGGCAATCTTTGGGAGATGCTTTTAGAGTGGAAGCTGCAATTATTATCGACCGGGCAGATGATGTGGTTAAGGTCCCTTTATCGGCATTATTTCGCTACAACGAAATCTGGTCGGTATTCAAAGTGGTTGATGGAACGGCGAAATTGCAAACAGTAGATGTTGCCAGGCGAAATGATCGTTTTGCTGAAATAAAAAGAGGCCTGGAAATTGGTGAGCAAATCATTACTCACCCCGGCAACAGTGTGGAGCAAGGTATTCGAGTTATAAAAAGATAGATGTAACGTAATGATTTAGCTCTTTGTTTAATTTCAAATTAAATTTTGAGCTAGCCAGAACAGCTACTACTTAGTTAAGAAGTTTTCCGCCAACATACAGCGCGTACTGCCTCCGCCAATTCGCTCAATGGTTGGAATTTCGCAAATTGCCAAACTACCGTGCCTTTCCAATGTTTTTCGCTGAGAGGGCGAGAAGCCCTCAAAGGCCGATTTGGAAAGGGCAATTACCGGTTGTCCATTAGCATCTTTTAGTTGAAGAATATTGCCGCAAAAATTCAGACTCATTTGTTGTTCAGTTATGATGATAATGTCGTCAACGCAATCGGAGAGGTTTTGCATTACGCTTTTTTTGTCATCTCCAGAAATGACTGGCTCAGTGATTACCGCAAAATTTTCACCACAGGACATTAACACATTGGTGTGGTATATCGGTGCTCCATTGGCGCTACTGGTATTAAAATTGACCAATTGGTAGCCAAAGTTATCAGCATAAATTGATAAAGCCTGAAGCTGGCACCGTTCGGATACTGCCGCAAATAGTCGATTGGACGGATGATGAAAAATCAGAGTACCAGTTCCTTCGAGCGCGGTGTTTGCTGAAAACTGAGTTCGTAAATCCACAACCTCGGAAACCTTGTATCCCATGCTGGTGACTAAAGTTTTAAGTTGAGGAATTTGGACCTCATTTTGACGGTTTTCGGTTTTCATCGGGTAGATGATGATTTGGCCATTAGAGCGAGTTGAAAACCAGTTGTTAGGGAATATTGCATCGGGGAGTGGTTTATCAGTATGGTGCTTTTCCAGAGTGAGTACTTCAATTCCTAAGTCTTGTAAAACTTGTACACTTGATTCAAATTCAACCATTGATCTTTGGCTGATTGAGCTACGCTCAGAGGCTGTTGGACGATGCTGAAATTCATTGTCCAAGCCAGTTTGCTCATTAAAAGAAAAATCGATTGGACGGACCATGATCACTGAATCGGTGAGATGGCCTTGCTGAGTATTTTCTATCTTGTGCATAGTCTTGTTCATCGTTTTGTGCATAGTGAAATGTATTTAGTTACAGAAATAAATTATGACTCTGGTTGGATTATGGTAACTATTTGACCGAAGGTCAAATCACTTCATCTTATGAGGAATCGATAGTTGGAAAGACAGAATGGCGTCAAAATGCAGGCAAAAAAAAGGCCTACTATAAAGTAAGCCTGGTTAGCAATTATGGTGCGATTCATTTGGACCAAAAGGGGTAGGAAATCACGACCTTTACTAATAAAATCTGTAGGACAGAAAAAACATAACTCTCAAAATAGGTCAACAAGACCCGATTGATTAATCCAAAGGCAAACCCTCCGGCTAAATCAATTTGTACACTCCTGTACTGCGAAGTTAAAAACACGCTAGCGAATAAACTTCAAATCCATGAGCAAGAAACAACCTTAATCGCTCAATAAACATAATCCTGCAAACTGAATGAAACTTAAAAAATCAAATTTCTCTAGCAACTGACTATGGAGCGTACTATACGCTTTATTTGTGTCCGTTCAAACGATCATTTATAATGCTATCCATTAGAAAAATTGATGCGAACAAATGTGTTTTTATGCATTCGTATGCAGGATTGCTCCATGAGAAGACGAATTCCACCACTAAAAAGTTTACGCGCATTTGAGGCCGCAGGTCGGCATTTAAGTTTTACCCGTGCCGCAGATGAATTGTTTGTTACTCAAGCTGCAATAAGCCATCAAATAAAAACCTTAGAAGAATTTCTTGGACTCCCCTTGTTTATAAGGTTAAATCGTAAGTTATTACTTACTGACGAAGGCCAAAATTACTGGCCGAAAATACGGGATATATTCGAAAACCTGACTTTGGCGACAGAACAAATAAAACATCAGCTAGCAGGCGGTCCGTTGACAGTGAGCGTGATCCCGACCTTTGCCACTTCCTGGCTGATACCGCGGTTATCTAAGTTCAATAAAATTTATCCGGAAATTGAGGTTCGACTCAAAGCCAGTGATGATACCGTGGATTTTTTAAGAGAAGATGTTGACGTTGCTATTTATTATGAAAGAGGGAATTATCCTGGATTACATAGTGTCACTTTGCTCAATGAGCGATTAACACCTTTGTGCGCGCCGGCATTATTAGAAGGGAATATTCCTCTGGGCAAGCCGGAAGATCTTAAACAGCATAATTTGTTGCATGACTTTAATACCAGCGAATGGCAACGATGGTTAAGAGTCGCTGGAATAAAAGGTATCGATCTTTCTCATGGTTCTGTTTTTAGTCATACCAGCATGGTGCTGCAGGCAGCAATTTTTGGCCAGGGGATCGCGATGGGTCATCTGGTGCTATCGCAGGCCGATATTTTGTCCGGGAGATTAGTTCAACCTTTTGAGCTGACAATGGAAAGTGATCTTTCCTATGATGTAGTATGTCCGATTGAGTCGGCGCAAAGACCTAAAGTAAAGGCTTTCATCGATTGGCTACTTGATACGGTTCGACTTGAAGCAACTCGATAAATTGAAAAATAGGCAATTCAGCAAAATACTTCCTTATTTTTGTAATAAATTCTCGTTTTAGCGAACTAATGTTTTATACGATGAATTCATTCTAGATAAAAGGATCAAAAAATGAAATTGATTGCGAAGATTTGCAAACAAAATAAAGGCTTTTTGCTGTTTATATTTTTAATGTTATTTTTTCGAAGTGCGATTGCTGATTGGTATCATATTCCGTCAGGCTCGATGCAACCGACTATTCTTATTGGCGACAGAGTTTGGGTTGATAAACTGGCCTACGATACAAAAATTCCTTTTACTCAGATAAACCTCGGGCGGCAGGCAGAGCCCAAACGGGGTGATATTATCGTATTTGATTCGAAGGTTTCTGAGGATAGATTAATCAAACGGGTTATTGGACTGCCAGGTGATATCGTTGAAATGCGTAATAACCAATTGTTCCTCAATCATAATCCAGTGGCTATTGAGTCGGTTGAATATTCCTACGAATTTGATGATTATCTCAATGATCGCGATATGGCCACTTATTATCAGGAGGCCTTTGATTCTGATGAAATAGATAAAGCCAGTCATTTTATCCGCATCAGGTTAGATAGACGTAGCAAACTTTCTTCATTTGCTCCTATTTTTATTCCTCAGGATTATTATTGGGTAATGGGAGATAATCGAGATAATAGTGCCGATTCAAGAGTGATAGGTTTGGTCCCTAGAAGTGAACTTATCGGGAGAGCCGAAAGCGTGGTTATTTCTTTGGATAAGAATAACTATTATATGCCGAGAGACAAACGCTATTCTGTGGAGTTATGAGTTTTTGTCTTACCTGTCTTTCATTTGTTGCGCGGCGACGTTAGCTCGTCGAGCTCTCCAAAACCGTTGACAAATAATTGATTGATCGCCTGCGAGGCAGATTCCGCATCTACTCCTTTGATTGAAATAGTAATGTTGGAACCTTGCGGCGCATCTAAAGTTAATAGCTTGATTAAGCTTAGGCCGCTAGCCGATTTATTTTTATGAGTTAGCGTTAACAGGCTTTGGTATTGGTTACACAAAGTAACTATTTGGGCCGCTGCACGGGCATGTAACCCCTTTTGATTGATGATCCGGCAATCTTGCTTAATTGTCTTTTCCGAGTTTTTCATTCGGGTTTACTTTTTAATTCTCGGTGCCTTATTTGAATATCTTGATACAAAGTAGCAAAATATTCAGCGAGTTTTTCTACCATGTAAACCGAACGATGTTGCCCACCAGTACAGCCTATAGCGATAGTCAGGTAATTTCGGTTGCCCTCTTCAAATCGAGGTATCCAGGTTTGTAAGAACGTCCTCATTTGCCAAAAATACTCTTGCACATAAGGTAGTTCCTCGAGAAATCCGATGATCTCCTGATCTTTACCATTGAAGCCTCGTAAACTTTCTTCCCAAAAAGGGTTGGGTAAGCAGCGAGCATCAAATACAAAATCTGCATCGGTTGGAGAGCCATTTTTGAATCCAAAAGATTTAAACTGGATGCTTAAATGTGCTTGTTTTTCTCCCATCACTCTTTTAACAATGGTCTCGCAAAGCTCGTGAGGTGTTTTTGAGGTAGTATCGATCACTAGTTGAGCACGGCGAATAACGGGCTCTAAGCGTTTCTTTTCCTCTGCTATCGCTTCGGATAAGGAAAGGCCTTCAACGGTTAAAGGGTGTCTACGTCTGGTTTCACTAAATCGTTTTAAAAGTGTCGGGTCGTTAGCGTCAATGAAAATAACCTGGAATTCGGTACCTTTAGATTGCAAATGATCCATGATTTCATCAAATTCATCATCCGACGAAGGGATATTGCGGGCATCGATACCCACTGCCAGTTCAGGATATTTATTTTCAGTTTGAGACAATAGTTCTGGGATCAGTTTGATCGGTATGTTGTCGACGCAATAAAAGCCATGATCTTCTAAAGCTCTTAATGCAACTGTTTTACCAGAGCCAGAACGACCACTAACAAATATCCTTTTCATAATATTTCCCGTGACTAATAAAAAAGTTTATAAATTACTCGATACGACTGGCCGCACTTTCAAGTATTTCATAGAGAGCCTCACTGGAGTGAGCGTGTCTTATTTGCGATACGATAGCATTGTTAGACAATAACTCAGCAATTTTTGCCAAGTGGCGTAGGTGATCCTGGTGAGCCTTTTCTGGAACCATGATCGCAAAAATAATATCGACTGGTTTTTTGTCGGGCGCGTCATAATCGATGCCAGTTTCCACCAACATAAAAACGGCGGTTGCTTGCTCGCAGCTGGAAACTCTACCATGGGGAATAGCAACCCCTTCACCGAGCGCCGTGGTACCGAGCTTTTCTCTACTGAGTAGACTTTCAAAGATTTGTTTAGAGCTGCAATCGATGGACTCAGCCATAATTTCGCTGACTTTTTCTAGAACTTTCTTTTTGCTAGAGATCTTGTCACAAACTAAGGTTGAAGTTGGTGACAATAATTGGCTGATGTTCATTAAATTACGCTAGTGTTAGGGCACCTTGAACAATTAATGTTCAATTTGGCAGCCGGTTGATAAATGACGTGTTACAAATCTATGGGATGAAAGCAACTGCAATTCTACCATACCTGTTTTCTAACGCACCCTAATTTTATTCAAAAACAAGTGGGCGGAGCTAATCCCCCTGCCGACTTTAATATTAAATGCCAGCAAGGGAATAAGTTCTTTTAAAGGAACCATTAACGCGCTCAAAAGATTCAAATGGCGCTAATGGTATAGATAAAGCTTAGTGACGGATCATTTTTTCTTTATGCTTAATCACTTGTCGATCTAATTTGTCGACTAATGAGTCGATAGCGGCATACATTACTGCTTCTTCACTGGTTGCAAAAATTTCACCACCATTTACATTGAGTTTGGCTTCCGCCTTTTGCCGAACTTTATCGACCTCGAGAACAACATGGACATTATTGATATGATCAAAATGTCGTTCTAATCTTTGAAATTTTTCATTAACGTAACTTCTTAGTGCGTCGGTTAAGTCCAGATGATGACCAGTTAGATTGATTTGCATAGTACACTTCCTTCTGTTGTTGATGGAAAATTAGTAACGATTCACTTTATCTTTAAAATTTGCCATTTCTTCGCTCGAAAATTTTCACATAATGTATTATGCTCGCATCTTCGGCCTCAAACTGACGGATTATAGAGGCAAATTGAATCGTTATTATTAACACTTACCAACCACTGAGCAGTCAATAAGTCATAAACTTCAATATCGCTACATCAGCGATTTTCGTTCGTTGGATGGGGGAATTGCCATACTTTCTCTGTACTTGGCAACGGTCCGTCTCGCAACCTTAATACCTTGGTCTTTTAACAAGTTTGCAATTTTACTATCACTCAAAGGTTTTGCATGATTTTCTGCCGCGACTAGTTTTTTGATAACTGCTCTGATGGCGGTAGAGGAGCATTCTCCGCCGGATGACGTACTAACATGACTGGAAAAAAAGTACTTTAGCTCAAAAATACCTTTGGGCGTGTGTAAAAATTTTTGGGTCGTCACTCGCGATATCGTCGATTCGTGCATTTCTACTTCTTCGGCTATATCATGTAAAACCAACGGCTTCATCGCTTCTTCACCATAGTCCAAAAAACCGTTTTGTTTTTCAACAATCGAAGTGGCTACTTTTAATAAAGTATCATTTCGACTTTGTAAACTTTTTATAAACCATTTTGCATCTTGCAAATTATTTTTTAAGAACTGATTGTCGGTACTTTTGTCGGCTCTTTTTATCATAGAGGCATAGGTATTATTAATGGTTAATTTTGGTGTGCTGTCTGAATTGAGGCTCACCGTCCATCTACCAGTTTTGTCCTTCTTAACATAAACGTCTGGCTTGATATATTGAGCATTATTTTGATTTAACTGATTGCCAGGCCGTGGGTCCAAATTCTGGATTAGTTCAATGGCCATTTTTAGTTGCTGTTCGTTGATACTCAAGTTTTTTAAAATTTGACGATAATTTCGATTAGCAAGAAACTCAAATTGGTCAACAACAACGGCTTTCGCTAACTCAAGAGAGCCAGTTTTTTTATCCAGACGCTTAAGTTGAATGAGCAAACATTCCTGCAAGTTTCTTGAGGCGATCCCTGCGGGTTCAAAACTTTGAATGAGGTGTAAAACGGCTTCAATTTCTTCGATGGTTATGAGCGAGTCATCAAATCCATTAGGTTGCAGTTCTTTTTCTTCCATTGCGGTTGAGTTTAGGTTATTCATATTATCAGTCGCTAGATTTTCGTCAGCAACCATTAGTTCAGAGAAATTAACCAGCTTGCCCGTGATATCTTCTGATTCATTTAACATGAGGGCTACATCATCGAGATCAGCGGTCATAAAACCTGAATCATCAACCGAGTCAATCAAGATCATAGCAATGGCGCGATCGGTATCCGAAAGCGCCATCATGTTTATCTGCCACAACAGTTGATCGCGAAGACTATCGGTAGTTTCACCCTGGAATTCAAAATTAGAATTGTCATCAGATTTTGAGGAACTAGCTTGAGAAACATAACCCCAATCTTCCCATTGGGTATCGCCAATCATTTCAGATTCAATTTTATCGTTACTGATTGCTTCGCTGGTATCTTTGTCTTCCGGAGCGGTGTTATCTTGAAGCGTTGACCTATCAGCCTCTAATGAAGATTTATCCAGAGTCTCCGTTTTTTCTTGAGTCGATTCGACTTCTAGTAACGGATTTGACTCCAACACTTCCTGAATTTCAGCTTCGAGATCTAGACTGGACAGTTGTAACAGCTTGATTGCCTGCTGCAACTGAGGTGTCATGGTTAGCGATTGGCTAAACTTAAGCTGTAGGGATTGTTTCATTAATCATTTATTCCAGATAACTATTCAGCTTACTTCTAAAGCTAGTCATTTCTTCGATCGAAAATGATTGCCTACGTCCTTGCGGGTTTTTGTCTCTTTCATTGTTAACTATAGCAGTATATTGGTCCGTAGGAGCATTTTTATTCGTAAAAAATATTTATTTTTCATATGATTTCTACCACGACTCATAAACAATATGGTGATACCTTGGAGACAATTCAACTACTATCTTAATTCTAAATAAAGCATCGTTTTTTTGTGAGAAAATCCTATGACTTCAAGATGTTAACAAGTTAGTTTCTATAGCTGGAAGGAATTATTGAAAGACTAAATCCTGAAATTTTCTCCAAGGTAGACTTTTCTGACTTCCGGATTCTTAAGTATTTCCTCTGGACTACCTTTGGCTAATATATGTCCAGATTCAACGATATACGCGCGCTCGCAAACATCCAATGTTTCACGCACATTATGATCAGTAATCAAAACGCCAATACCACGACTCTTCAGGTGTTTGACGATTTCTTTTATTTCTCCGACCGAAATTGGATCAACCCCGGCAAAGGGTTCATCCAGCAATATGAAATCTGGTTCATTGGCTAGCGCTCTGGCTATTTCGACCCGTCGTCTTTCACCGCCAGACAGGCTCATGCCGAGATTTTTTTGGATATGAGTAATTTGGAATTCTTCCAGAAGGTCCATCATTCTTTCTTTTTGCTGATTTTTGTCTAATGATTTATTCAGCTCTAAAATGGCCAACAAATTATCTTCAACGGTCATTTTTTTGAAAATGGAGGCTTCTTGAGGTAAATAACCGATACCCATATTTGCACGTTGATGCATGGCGCTTTGAGTGATGTTTTTGCCACCAAGAAAAACGTCACCATCATCCGCTTGCACTAGTCCAACCACCATATAAAAGGAAGTAGTTTTTCCCGCACCATTCGGCCCTAATAGACCAACAATTTCGCCAGCACTGACGTCAAATGATACGTCGGATACAACTTTTTTACCTGAATATATTTTTGCCAGATTTCTTGCTGATAATGTGGTCATTAAGGCTGCTTCTTTGTTTGAATTATTTTGACTTGTTCGCCTGGAGATTTATCAAAACTAGACACTTTTGTTTCGTTGTTATAGTTAAAAATGCCAGCGGTAATTTGGCCTAGCTCTAAATTGGCTATAACATCTTCCGATAGTTTTAAATTGGATGTTTTGGTATTAAAGTGCAGTTTTTTTGATTTAGCTTTTAAGTCTGTAACACCAGATTTTATCAGTTCGACTTGCAGTGGTGAACCCGTTGCCGATATATCTCTAGCGGCTTCTATCTTGTTATTCAGCTCAATTTTATCAGCAGTGATTTCAATACTATCCTGGTTTTCGCCGGTTAGTTTTAGTTGCGCCTGTGTCCTTATCAAAAATTGTTGCGATTGAATTTTGTATTCTATTAAATTGGCTCTAACCGCTAATTTTTCATTTTTCTCAGGGTTAATTTGAGAGAGAAATGCAGGCCCGCCTTTAGCCGTAATGGACTCATAACTTCCATCCGTGTTCTTTTTACCGATCAAACAATCAGCGGTTAACTCTAAACCCGGTTGAGTGAGTATGGCATTACCGCAATATTCAAAGATGAGGGTTTTACCATCCATACGAGAGCGATCGCTTTTCAATACGATATTCTGGGTTACTTCATCTTTTTGAGAGTCATTTTGTTGAATGTCGTCGTTCGCTTTTTCCGGCAAAATATTTTCTACGGCCAGAGTGTTTTCTTCCGCCAGAAAGCCTTCTTCGGCTAGGGCGGAATCCATACCGACAAAATGCAAACCGACTAGTAAACACAAAAATGTAAAAGGCTTTATAGAGGGTTTCATTATGATTTGATTCTTCATTGATATATTTTGGTGGATACGTCAGATTTCAGGTAGATAACTTCTTGGTCAAACTCTATCTCCAAACCGGTGCTTTTAGTCTGATAATAGGGGCTTTCTATTAAGACTGGTAAATCGGTAAAAGCGATATTGGTATCTAAATTAATTGTCATATTATTGGTTGTTATTTTAGTTTGAACCTGATCTTTTTCCACATGTTCTTCTATTTTAACGTTATTGTCCAACGTTATAATACTGTTGTTATTGAGCAGCTTACCTTGATTGGAGTTTAGTTGCCAATCGCCTGATTGACTTCTGGCAAACGTGATTAGCGGATTATTTAAAATAGATATATCTTTTTTGAGTGAGTGTTCCATTCTATCGGCTGCCAGTGTATTGGTTTGACGTCCATTGATATCAAACTGGAAAATCACAACCTCTTCCATGAAATAATCGGTATCGTAAACTTGGGTTTCGACTTGAACATTATTTTGAATTTCTTCCGGTTGGAAGACCAATACAAGCATTGCCAGTGCGATAGCGCTAATTAACCAACGATTAAGTTTTAAGCGTTTCATAAACCAAGGTATTTCCGGTGAACGGCTTCAAGTTTATTTTGTGCGGTGAGTATTAGATCGGATATTTCTCTGACGGCACCTTCTCCCCCCACCTTTTGAGTGACCCAATCTGCTTTTTGTTGCACTAGATAATAGCCGTCAGCAACACTGATGCCCAAACCCGATCGTAACATCAAGGGTAGGTCTGGCAAGTCATCACCAACATGAGCGACTTGATTGTCTGTGATTTTAAGTTGTTGGACAATTTCCTGATAGGCGGCTTGTTTATCTGTTTTACCTTGGTAGATAAAAGGAATGCCAAGCTCGTTGGCGCGTTTTTCAACAATGGCCGACTGCCTTCCGGTTATGATAGCAACTTGTATATCATTGTTGAGTAATTGCTTGATCCCAAGGCCATCCTTTATATTAAAGCTCTTAAATTCTTCACCCTGATTAGTGTAATAAACTTTACCATTACTTAAGACGCCATCAACATCACAAATCAATAATTTTATCTGGCGAGCTTTAGACAACAACGAGTCGGAATAGTTTGCTTCCTCTATGGGAGTTAAGTTCGGGTTAGAATTAGTTGTCGACATTAAACCACTCCGGCCTTTAATAAATCATACATATTGAGTGCACCAACAGGGTGATTATTGTCATCCGTTATAACCAATCCGCTTATCGCATTATCTTCCATTATTTTTAACGCTTCTGCGGCTAGTTTATTTGCGCTGATTGTTTTTCCTGTTGCTGTCATAACATCGACAATTTGAGTTGAATTGAGATCAATACTCCCGGCCAAGGTTCGCCTTAAATCACCATCGGTAAAGATACCAGAAAGCGCCCCATTTTTGTCGACGATACAGGTCATGCCTAATCGTTTGTTGGTCATTTCTAACAAAGCATCACTGATGCTGGTATGTTCATTGACCAGTGGAATTTGCTTGCCTTTGTGCATGATATCTTCGACCTTTAATAATAATCGACGGCCCAAACTGCCTCCTGGATGAGATAATGCAAAGTCATTTTCGGTAAATCCCTTGGCTTCCAACAGGGCTACTGCCAGTGCATCACCCATCACCAAAGAAACCGTAGTGGAGGCTGTCGGTGCTAAATTCATCGGGCAAGCTTCTTTTTCCACGCTGGTATCCAGGTTGACATCGGCAAAATTGGCTAAAGAAGACTCAGGATTACCGGTTAAGCTTATGAGCGGCACGTCAAGACGTTTGATAACAGGTAGTAAGCTGGTTATTTCATTGGTTTCGCCGGAGTTTGATAATGCTAGTACAACATCTTTATTAGTGATCATGCCTAGATCGCCGTGACTGGCTTCGCCCGGATGAACGAAAAATGCAGGACTGCCTGTGCTGGCAAGTGTCGCGGCGATCTTGCCCCCGATATGGCCGGACTTGCCCATGCCAATAACAACGATGCGACCTTCACAAGCTAAAAGCAATTCACAAGCTTTTGCAAAATCGTGGTTGATTTTGTGGACTAAAGCCAAAATGGCTTGTTGCTCAGTTTTAACGACAGCCTGGCCCAGGGTAATAAAATTACAGTTTTCGGGTTTTTTGTGCATATTCTTAGTATTTTAAGTATTATTCAAAAATTAGAGGATAGTTTATCAGAAATTAGCTAATAGCGAATGACTGAGACTGGATTACAATGAATACGTCGGTTATTTAAGGTTATGGTTATGGTTAAGTATTAAGAACTAACTGGTAGGCTTGATAAATAATAAAGCAGCAAAGTAAGATGCCGCCTTCCAATCGAGTGATCTGACCAGGTTTTCCTTTGCGCCCCCACGCCATAATAGACATTGCCACGGTAAGGAAAAACATCAGTGCATAATCAATCTGCAAAACACTACTATCTATTCTCGCTCCATGAATTAAACCTGGAATGCCAAGCACGGCTAAAAGGTTGAAAATATTTGAACCAATCACATTGCCAATAGCCAGTTCATGTTCTCCTTTCATGACGCCCGTCACTGAAGCTGCCAATTCAGGTAGGCTAGTTCCAACCGCGACAATCGTAATCCCAATAACAAAATCGCTGACATTGTAGATATGGGCAATATTAGTCGCTCCGAGAACTAGTAAATTAGAGCTGACTTGTAGCAAAACTAAGCCAATGACCACCCAGAACATTGCTTTACCATTTGGCATTTGATCTGGCAGTTCTTCGACGATTTCTTTTAACATCAAATCTTGTTTGTTACGTGACTTGGCGGCTGTTTTTGTGAGCCAAATTAAATATCCGACTAAACAGGATAATAGTATTAAGCCGTCGATAAAGGAAAGCGTGAGATCGAGCATCAATCCTAACGCTAGTAGCATAAAGCCAAATAAAACAGGAATTTCCCTTTTTAAGACATCGGACTTGACTCTAAGTGGCGTTACTAAAGCTGCGATACCTAGTACCATCGCAATATTCGCTATATTGGAACCTATAGCGTTTCCAATAGCTAAGCCTGGGGTTCCTTTTAGCGCTGCGTTAATAGACACTACGACTTCTGGTGCTGAAGAGCCCATAGCAACAATGGTCAAACCGACGATTAACGGCGATATTCCAAAATTTCGTGCGATAGCGGCGGCTCCGTCGGTAAATCGATCGGCACTCCACACGAGTAACGATATACCACAGATGACCATTGCAAAGTAAAGAAGCATATAACTGCTTGATTCTCCTATACTTTCTGAAAAAGGTACGTAGTGTACCGAAAGCAGATTTCAATTAACATTAAAAGTTTCTAATATATTGGTGTTTCGGACATATACTAGCAAGAAAAAATTTGTATCAAGTCATTAATCCCAAATAATCTCTCGCTGAGGAACGGCCGAGCAAAACGAAGCGGCATATTATACGTAAGTGAGAGTTAGAAAGTAACCAGTTTGGACTAAGGAGCCCAAAAATAGAAAATCCCTCTGCCTATTTCTTAGTTAGTTAAGTTTCAGGTACAATGCGCAGCAAACTGCTATTCTTGAACCACAGAGTAAATAAGATGACTGAATTAGAAATAAAAGAAATGATTGAACAGGGGATCTCCTGCCAATCCGTTGAAATCACTGGTGATGGAAATCATTTTCAAGCTACTGTGGTTTCAGAGGCATTTGAAGGAAAGCGACCTGTGGCCAGGCAACAAATGGTTTATGCGACGGTACAAGATAAAATATCGAGCGGAGAGTTACACGCTTTGTCGTTAAGAACTATCACACCCGCTGAAGCTTCTAATCAAAAATAACCATTAGAAGAACAACGACCTAATAATTAATAGAGGATCCTATGGATAAGCTACAAATAACCGGCGGAAACAAACTCGATGGAAGCATCCGAATTTCCGGTGCTAAGAATGCAGCATTGCCTATCTTGATGGCGACCTTACTCGCTGAAGGTCCATCGACCATCGGCAATGTGCCTCACCTGAATGATGTAACGACCACACTGGAGCTTCTGGGAGTTATGGGAACTTCAATGACGCTTGGCGAAAATATGATGGTCGAAATAGATGCCAGCACGATAAAGACCTTTGAGGCGCCCTATGATTTAGTCAAGACTATGAGAGCTTCCATTTTAGTCCTGGGTCCATTATTAACACGATTTGGTGAAGCGGATGTTTCTTTACCCGGCGGCTGCGCGATAGGTTCTAGACCGGTTGATTTGCATATTAAAGGGATGCAGGCGATGGGGGCCGATATTGATGTGACCGACGGATATGTGAGAGCGCGTGCTAAGGACGGATTAAAGGGTGCTCGTATTTGTATGGATATCGTTAGCGTGGGAGCGACTGAAAACCTGTTAATGGCGGCCACATTGGCTAAGGGAACCACCATTTTGGAAAATGCAGCACGAGAACCAGAAGTTGTTGACGTGGCTAATTATTTAATTGCCATGGGAGCTAAAATTACTGGCGCTGGAACAGATGTAATAACAATAGAAGGGGTTGAAAAGTTAGTGGGCGCTCACCACGAAGTTTTGCCGGACAGGATTGAAACGGGAACTTATCTGGTAGCGGCGGCCATTGCCGGTGGCCGGGTGAAAGTCAGAGAAACTAACCCAGAAATTTTGGAATCAGTTTTACATAAACTCGAAGAAGCAGGTGCGAAAATTACCACCGGAAAAGATTGGATAGAATTAGATATGAAAGGCAAACGCCCTAAGGCGGTCAATATAAAGACCGCTCCGTATCCCGGATTTCCAACGGATATGCAGGCACAATTTACCGCGCTAAACGTTGTAGCAGAAGGAACCGGCGTCATTACCGAGACCATTTTTGAAAATCGTTTTATGCACGTTAGCGAACTACAACGAATGGGTGCTGACATTCAAATTGAAGGCAATAATGCGATTTGTACCGGTGTTGATAAATTAACCGGGGCTCAAGTGATGGCGACGGATCTTCGAGCTTCAGCAAGTTTGGTAATTGCCGGGCTGGTTGCTGAGGGGAAAACCGTGGTGGATAGGATCTACCACATCGATCGTGGTTATGAATGTATCGAAGAAAAACTACAATTGATGGGAGCAAATATCAAGCGAGTTTCATAGTTGTACCAGTTATTCATGCGAGCGTGTAAATAATTCCATGAATCACAGCTATCACTAGCCCGCTTTTTTCTCACGAAGTTTTAGTTGCAATTTGAGATGCTTCTTTTTTCTCATTACTTCTATTTCAACTTCTTTACCAATTGGGATGGCCAAAAATAGCTTTCTGAATTGAGCCATATTTTCAACGGATGCTCCGTCGAAACTTACCAAAAAATCTCTTTCTTGTAGCCCGGCTTCTGAACCGGGACTGCCTTCTTCAATGGCGCGGACTAATAACCCACTGCCAAATTCTACGCCAGGATCAAAATGGTCATATCCAGCTTTATTGAGTTGCTCCAGCCCTATCCCCAGCCAGTTGCGAGCAACTCGACCGCTCTTAATGATTTGATTGACATTTTCAATTACGAAATCAATCGGAGTCGCAAAATTTATCCCTATTTCGTCATTTTTTTCAACGCTAAACTTAGCCCTACTTATTCCGATGACTTGCCCTTTGGTATTAATTAGTGCACCGCCAGAATTACCATAGTTAATTGATGCATCGGTTTGTATTTTTGGATCAAGCGGTCCATGATCGATGGCGCTGACAATCCCCTGGGTGACAGAGTTAGTAAATAGCCCAAAAGGGGTGCCAATTGCCATGACGATATCGCCAGTTCTTAATTCGCTGGAATTTCCAAATTCAGCGAGCATCGGTGTCGGGATATCAACTTTTAGAACAGCAATATCTTCTTTTTTGTCAAACCCAACCACTTTTGCATATTTTCGTAGACCGCTGGAAAAATGCACTGCAATGCTATAGCTACCAGCAATAACATGATAATTAGTTACTATGTGACCATTTTTATCAAATATGACACCCGAGCCGACCCCCACTGAAATATCGACCAGCATATCGCCTTTTGCACCATCTTTTGCTGGCCGCACTCGACCCTTTCGGCGAGCCTGCACACTAACCACAGAAGGTCCGGCTTTTTCAATGGCTTTTGCATAGGAAGACGCATGATCCGGGCTAAGTGTTTCAACTAATGTAGGACCAGATTTGGTACTGCTCTCGAGGTAAAACGCCCAGGCATTTTGCGCTTCTTGCCAGTTGAATTTCATGGGACTTTCAGGAATAAAAAACAACACCGCAAAACCGGCGATCCCGCCTAACAGTGCGAATTTGATAATGTGGATTAAATTGGCTAGGAGTTTCATAGATTAGGGGGCGTCAATTATTTTCGATAAGTGGATTTAAACCAGGACCAGATAGTGACGTTTAATCTTGGTTTAATCAAGGTCAAGAGAGAGCAGGTGACTTAGGTACAGTCTAAATCAAGTGGATCGATAGGACAATAATAAAGCTGACCTTTCTAAGTAATCCGTTCGGGTGGTTAGGTTAAAAAAGCCAACAGGCCTAAGAATTCTTAACATTTTCCACATCAAGACTATTGTGATTGATAACACCTTTTGCTTTTATTGCGTAGTCAAGCGCTTGTGCATCCTGTTCTTCTTTTGCTTTGGCTATTTTGACAACATTACTATCTTCCGCTGGTTTTACTTCATCCTCAACCTGCTGCTCGTCATCTTTAGCTTCGTGATTGCGATATTCATGTGCTTGATATAATTGATCGGGGTTAAACAAACTATCGCTAGACTCATTATCATTGATCGGTTGCTTACGGATCGAATCTGCGCTTGTTTCAATTTGAGGGTCAGAATTTTTCGGCAAAACCTGAAATGTCTGACTGGCACAGAGTTGATTTGAACTTTTTGCCATGTGGTCATAGAGCGATTGATAGCTGTCAGACACATGATTGAAAAGATCGGCAGTTTTTTCAAAATGAGTATTGACCTTAGAATGAAAAGCTTCCAATTCAGAGTTTTTTTCCTTGAGTTGTTGCGTCAGGCGATTTTTTTCTAGTTCACTTGAAGAATTTTTCTGGCCAAACAAGAAGCCAACAACAGCGGCAACAATAATTCCTACAACAGCTAATATTTCCATGAGATACCTATATTTATACAGTTTAAGTAACATGCTAGTCACCAAGTAACTATATCTTACTCTCCTAAGTATAGTCGAATAATTTTTGGTTGAAATTAATAATTATTGTCATTTATCAAAAAAATTACTTGCTCTCTATGATTACACCTGTAATACTACCGCTGTAGATTACACTTGTAATCAGTAAAAATAATTGATGAAGGTTAAATATGCAAATTAGTGACTCCGAGAAAATTTTGATGGATGTGTTGTGGCAGGGCGCATCAAAAACTGCGCCGCTAACCGCAAAGCAAATAATAAAACAGGTTGATAGCGAGTTGGAATGGCATGATAAGACGGCGAAAACCTTACTTAACCGATTGCTGAAAAAAAATGCCATTGCTTTCAAAAAAGAGGGACGAGAATATTTGTATTTTCCGATTTTGAAAGAACAAGATTACCTGCGAGATGCCTCGGATAATTTTCTTAAAAAGGTTTTTAATGGCAGTGTCGCCTCGTTAGTGGCTTCTTTTGCGAAACACGAAAAGTTGAGTGATAAAGATCTCGTCCAATTAAAGGCATTGATAGAAGATATCGAAAAATAATCAAGGGGATAGACCAATGATCGATTTGTTATTTGAATATTTGCTGCTCAAGAGTATTGGTGTTGCTATATTGCTGTTACTCCTCGTGATTGTCAGGCCATTGGTTCTGAAGTATTTAAATGTGCGAGTCGCCTACAGTTTATGGTTGATTCTACCTCTCTATTTGTTGATGCCGGTTAGTACTGCTGAGGTGAGTTCAACTGGTGGTTTTATGACTTTTATTTTGGGGGCAGATATCTTGTCACCAGGACACAATGAAAACCATTGGCTCGATGGTAGTCGAGTAGCCCTTTGGAGCTTATCTATATGGGGGAGTGGGTGTTTGGTGATGTTAGGGCTCTTCTCAACACGATACCAACGGTTGAAAAAAGTTTAAGTGATATTAATGCCGCTGTGAATAGCGAACAAAAGCATGCTGGTGGCGGCAAAAATATTCGGTTTGTTTCAAGTTCATTAATTGGTGTTCCAGCAGTCTTTGGTTTGTTTCAATCTTATCTTATCCTGCCAGATGATTTCTTCAGCCAACCCGATAAGAACCAACAACTGATATTACAACACGAGTTTTATCATTTAAACCGTCACGATCATCGAATCAATTTTATACGAGTTTTTATTAAAAGCCTGTTTTGGTTTAACCCGATGTTTTATTGGGCCGATAAATATTGCGAAGCGGATCAGGAGATGTCTTGTGATTTAGGCGTATCAAAAATTCAGATAGCGAGGAGAGAAAAAACTATGCCAATGCTTTATTGCAGTCAGTGACAGGCATTAAACAAAACAGGTTAATTAGTCAGTGGAAATATCAATCGTTAATAAAGGAGAGAGTCAAAATGTTAAAAAATATTAGTACAAAAAAGTGGCATTCGTGGGTGGCGGCAATATTTTCGGCAAGTGCGATCTGGGGAACCAGTTTGGTAGTGATGGCCGAGAAGGAAGAGGTGAGTGATTCTGACGCAATACCTACAGTAATCACTCAACCGCGTTACCCCAGGAAGGCTGCGGAGGAAGGGATTGAAGGTTGGGTTAAGTTTAAGTTTAAGTTTAATATTGATAGCAATGGGCATCCATATGATGTGATGTTGATTGATGCTCAACCAAGAAATGTATTTGAACGTGACGCTAAAAAAGTGATATATCAGTGGCTATTTGAAAAAAATAAAAGTCAGAAAAACATGATATATACAATGAACTTTATATTAGCAGAGCCAGATTCAGAAGAGTGATGCTTTAGAAGTCGGAAATTGTAGTAGCGAATTTATTCGCGGTGGATGGTTGTGGGTTGCGCATCGCATCTAAGGCCGCTTCTATAAGGTTAGCAATATCCTCTAGCAGAGCGTTCTCGGCATCAACTAGATTTTTTAGGACCATACAAATTTGAATAGCTCGCATTGATGATATATACTATTAGTACATATTTTTTCGTTTGGTTTTATTCATGAACACAGCAAAACTATTCAAAACAGGACGTTCCCAAGCAGTCAGATTACCTAAGGAATTTAGAATGTCAGGTACTGAAGTCCGAATTCGTAAGGAAGGCGATAAAGTCATTCTTGAACCTTTGGACGCTACTTGGGACTCTCTTTTGACATCTCTTACTGAATTTCCTGACGACTTTATGACAAATGGACGGGAGCAACCTGAAACGCAAGAAAGAGATAGCTTTTAATGCGATATCTTCTCGATACGGATATCTGTATTTACCTGATTAAGAAAAAGCCGGCTTCCGTTATTAATAAGTTAACTCGATTAGAAAATCGAGACGTTGCATTGTCAACGGTTAGTTTGTTTGAATTGCAATTTGGTGTTGAAAACAGTCAACAATTTGAAAAATCTAAACTAGCACTCAATCAATTTGTGGCGTCAATTCCATCAATTTTAACTTTCAATATTCAAGCTGCAGAGCAAGCGGCTAAAATTAGATCAGATATGAAAAACAAGGGGACTCCAATAGGGCCCTATGATTTGTTAATTGCTGCCGTCGCTTTATCCAATGACCTTATCTTAGTGAGTAACAATGTGCGAGAGTTTCAAAGAGTCGAAGGGCTCAAATTGGAAAACTGGGTATAATTTTGTGCTTACTGATATCACCATAAAGTATTGGAAAAAAGATTTCTTTATTGTCTAAGATCCACTCATTCGATTTAACACCAAAAGTCATAAGATGAATCCAATCAAGCGCTCCAATAAATTGCACGGGATCTGTTACGACATCCGAGGTCCCGTCCTTGACGAATCTAAGCTTTTAGAAGATGAAGGCCACAAGATCCTCAAGTTAAATATTGGTAATCCCGCAGCATTTGGTTTTGAAGCGCCCGATGATATTCTTAAAGATGTGATTCACAACCTCCCTTCGGCGCAAGGTTATTGCGATTCGAATGGTATCTATTCTGCCAAAGTTGCTATCCATCAATATTATCAAAACTCAGGACTTGTTAATATTTCTGTTGATGATATTTACCTCGGCAACGGGGTGAGTGAGTTGATCACTCTGTCGATGCAGGCTTTGTTAAATTCCAATGATGAGGTATTAATTCCTAGCCCTGACTATCCGCTGTGGACGGCTTCGGTGAAACTTGCTTCTGGTAATCCGGTTCATTATTTATGTGATGAGGGATCGGGTTGGTTGCCCGATATTCAGGATATGAAACGTAAGATTAACGACAAAACCAGGGCAATTGTTTTGATTAACCCCAATAATCCGACTGGGGCTGTTTATCCTAAAGAAATTCTTGAATCGATCCTTTCGCTTGCCAGAGAGCACAACCTGATCATTTATAGCGATGAAATTTACGATAAAATTTTGTATGACGATGCCACCCATATTCCCATAGCCTCCCTGTGTGATGATGTTTTTTGTATAACGTTCAGTGGCCTTTCCAAAAACTATCGGGTGGCAGGTTTTCGGGTTGGTTGGATGATTTTATCCGGCCAAAAAAACTATGCCGAGGACTATATTGAAGGTTTAGACATGTTGTCATCAATGAGATTGTGCGCCAATGTTCCCATGCAACATGCAGTGCAAACGGCATTGGGTGGATATCAAAGCATTAATGAGCTGACTAAACCCGGTGGTCGACTGTGGGAACAAATGAATCAAAGTTATCAGCTAATTCAGCAAATTCCGGGGTTAAGTTGTGTAAAGCCGAAAGGGGCCATGTATCTTTTTCCAAAAATTGATATTAACCAATTTAATATAACCAATGACGAACAATTTGTATTAGATTTCCTGAAACAGAAAAAAGTGTTATTGGTACATGGTAGAGGTTTTAATTGGCAACAACCGGACCATTTCCGACTGGTTTTTTTACCTCACAAAGAAACGCTAAATTCAGCACTCCATTCTCTTGGGGATTTTTTACAAGGATATAGTCAGTAGTTTTCTTAGAATGTCGTCAGATCGTTTCCAAACCTCACTATTTGTTCTATAGTCTCATAAGTTGTATAGAATATTAACTTGTACAGATTTAGAGCTTGTACAGGCGAATCGTTTGAATAAATCGACCAATGCAAAAAAGGTAGTGTGGTTCGCAATAAAACGCCATAGGAGAACGAAATGAAAAACAAACTAATTGGACTGATATCATTGGGATTAATGACATTTAACCTCGCAGGTGCGGCAGGCGAAAAACTGAAAGTAGGTATTACCGCGGATATAAGCAGCGTCACGGTTAAGCACCAAGGAAAAACGGTTATTATTCAACGCAACCAGAATAACAAAAATACAATTGACAGCGATTACGCGATCACTTCCAGAGATTGCCCGCCTTTTTGCATCAGGCCGATTAAACTTGCTACCGGTATTGAAACTATTGCCGAATTAGAAATTATCGAATATCTGCAAAAAATTAGTAACGGTGATCAATCGATTTTGGTGATTGATTCGAGAACGCCCAGCTGGGTCAAAAAAGGTACGATTCCAGGTTCCATCAATATCCCCTGGACTCAGTTGTCCATGACCGCTGGTGGCAACGCTTTATCAATCGCCGAAATATTAACTGAGCAATTTGGTGTGATTGTGGAAGATGACCTATACGATTTTTCTCAAGCAAAAACCTTAGTAATGTTTTGCAATGGAATGTGGTGTGGTCAATCTCCTAAGAATATTAAAACATTACTCAAATTTGGATATCCAGCGAATAAAATTAAGTGGTACCGTGGCGGGATGCAAGATTGGCATATTTTAGGTCTCACTACCGTTAAGTAAATAGAATTAAAGAGTCAGCTGTATCAATTTATGAGAATCCAATCTGAAAATACCCAGCTTACCGGCGCTGTCGGCGAGCTAGAAGCCGTTATTGATAAACCATCTGAAGCTGCCAACCAGGCTTATATAGCCGTGTGCTGCCATCCTCATCCTCAGCACGGCGGCGCAATGGGCAATAAAGTAATCTATACAGTTTCTCGTGCGCTGGCAGGATTAGGCATCACCAGTGTGCGTTTTAACTTTCGTGGTGTTGGAAAAAGCCAGGGTGAATATGCTGATGGCATCGGCGAACAGGATGATTTAAAAGCAGTGGTTAATTGGGCAAAACACCAGTATCCTGATCGAAAATTGATCCTTTGCGGATTTTCTTTTGGCGCCTATATCACCTGCCAGCAGGCAACCGAGTTAAATCCCACATTATTAGTCAGTATAGCGCCGCCAATCGGTAGAATAGAATTTACCGGTTTTAATCGACCTGAATGTCCCTGGTTGGTGATTCAAGGGGACGATGATGAATTGGTAGATGCCAGTCTGGTGGCAAAATGGAGCAGCGATTTTCTCCCCCCAGCCAAATTAATTCAAATGCCTGCAACCAGTCATTTTTTTCACGGTAAAATAGTTGAACTACGGACAAACATCGAGTCTTTCGTTAGCCAACAGCTTATGTTGAATAACTAGTTCAATAGCTAATTCAAAAACAAATTCGATCGCTAATTTAAAAACAAAGATAAATATGAATCAAATCCCATTAACTCCCAAACAAAAATACCTCAACGACACTCAAACGGATGAGTACACAGAAGATCCGAGTCAGCTACAAGCGGTAGAAATGCTTGATGATTTGTTTCATCGTTTGGTCGTCGCCGATAAACCTGAATCTCTTCTGGGTCGATTATCAAGCATCTTCTCATCAAAAAAAGAACCACTCAGAGGGCTGTATTTTTGGGGAGGAGTCGGACGAGGTAAAACCTACCTGATGGATATGTTTTTTGATCTCTTGCCTACAAAAAACAAAATGCGACTACATTTTCATCGTTTTATGCACCAGACTCACGAGCAACTAACGGAATTCAAAGGTCAGCAAGATCCACTCTTGCTAATTGCAGATGAATTAGCCTCAAGAACAAACGTGATATGTTTTGACGAGTTTTTTGTAAAAGATATTACTGATGCGATGATTTTAGGCGGTTTGTTCGAAGCACTATTCGCACGCGGCGTTAGTTTGGTTGCTACTTCTAATATTCCGCCAGAGAGACTCTATTGGAACGGACTACAAAGAGAACGATTTATTCCTGCCATCAGGCTGATCGAAAAACATTGCCAAATCGTAAATTTGGACAACGGCATTGATTATCGACTCAGGACTCTGGAGCAAGCCGATATTTTTCACAGCCCTCACGATCAAGAAGCCATCGATAACTTAAATAACAGCTTCGACCATTTGGCAACGGAAGAAATGCCACTGGCCAGCATCATCGAAATAGAACACCGGCCGGTTATAACGGTTCGATGCGCCGAAGGCGTGATTTGGTTTAGCTTTGCTGAAATCTGTGAGACAGCACGAAGCCAGACTGACTACATCGAAATTTCTCGCTGTTATTCAACAGTAATGGTCAGTGAAATTCCCCAGCTGGAGGCCAAAGACGATGCGGCAACAAGACGGTTTATCAGCTTAGTGGATGAGTTTTACGAAAGACATGTCAATTTAATGATCACCGCTTCAGTGGAGCTTGATGAGTTATACAGCGGTCGGTTATTGGCGTTTGAATTTAAACGGACTTTAAGTCGTTTGCAAGAAATGCAATCACATGATTATCTGGCTTTGGAGCATTTGGCTTAAAGGTGTGAGGTACGAGGGTAGGAGCGACCGTCTCGGCGTGAACCTCTGCAAAATAGTAAAAAATTCGCGGCACAGAGGCGCGCTCCTACCGAGTGTAGTAATTACATAGCCATATCTTTTAGCTTTTTCAAGGGACGCACTTTGACTTGCGTTGAAGCTGGCTTTGCTTTGAACATGGTTTCTTCACCGGTAAAAGGATTGATTCCTTTTCTAGCCTTAGTGGCTTTTTTCTTAACGGTGGTAATTTTTAACATCCCGGGTAAAACAAATTCACCGCAAGCACGTTTTTTAACATGACGATCAATCACATCGCCTAATTCATCAATAACGGCAGAAACTTGCTTCTTGGTTAACTCGGTTGATTCCGCGATTTCGGCGATAATTTGAGTTTTAGTGTAACGATCTTTGATTATTTTTGGTTTCTTAGCAGTAGCCATTATTGTTCCTATGCTTGGTTTGAATTGTTATGAGTCTGATATAGACAGTTCCGGTTTCGCCAACCGCAATGAGATGCAATGCGCTATTACTTAGTTCCGGATAGTTGCTTTGTACCCCAGATTTCCCACTAAATAAAGGATTTATTGCCTTTTGATTGATAATTTTCGAGCTTATTTTTATTTATCCTGATTTATTCAATAATTTGATGCTTTTCTGGCCGAAATAGCGCACAATGCGCCGCATTCGAAAATTCACCCCAAAACGACTGTTTATCAGTAATTCGAGCTAGTTCATACTAGGGAAAATAAGCGTTTAAGCGGCGAATAATCTTTATTTGAATAAAAATGACTAATTTCGTCTAAAATAGGTTGTGAATAGCTCGGTATTTCTGTAATATTCGCGCTCTTTTTTGAATGCAAGAAAGAATTGACAGGCTAAATTAAGCCCAGATTTATATATAAGCCCAATTGGGAGCTAAGAATGAGAACTTATAGTGCAAAACCAGAGTCAGTACAACGCGAATGGTTCGTTGTAGACGCAGAAGGTAAAACACTTGGCCGTTTGGCAACTGAAATTGCCCGTCGATTACGTGGCAAGCATAAAGCAGAATTTACACCTCATGTTGATACTGGCGATTATATCGTTGTAGTTAACGCTGAGAAGATTGCCGTAACGGGTAAGAAAGAATCTGACAAAATGTACTACCGACACACTGAATTCCCTGGTGGAATTAAAGGTATGACACTTGGTAAGCTACGTGAAAAAGCGCCAGAGCGAATCTTACAAAAAGCAGTTAAAGGCATGATCCCTAGCAATCCGCTTGGACGTGACTGCTTACGTAA
>Ga0316205_10001419_pt1 | contig 30249 bp, 27 predicted proteins | sample 3monthpyrite_MG_FD_204941 | JGI IMG/M metagenome (GOLD analysis project Ga0316205, IMG submission 204941) | Microbial mat bacterial communities from mineral coupon in-situ incubated in ocean water Damariscotta River, Maine, United States -... | ecosystem: Environmental > Aquatic > Marine >...
AATGAGTTTTTGAAAGTATTGGAAAATGAAGACATTAAGTTTAGACTTAATTAAATCACTACTTATTTAGAAAGTAAGTTCTCTAAATAAACTTTCTAAATTTTTATTTTTAGTATTTAAACTCAAAATTTTAAGTCCGTTATCATGGGCAAAGTCAAAAACAACTGAACGCATATCTTTTTGGGTGTCAAAAGTTAATACCCACAAAGTATCATGAATATTATTTGCTAATTTTAAATGTGAAATTGCGGTAATAAATTGTTTTTCAACTTTAAAATCAAATTCTACTTCAATTACTTGTTCTTCATTTTTTTTCAGCTCACTTAAACTTTTATCTGCGATTAGCTTTCCTTTATTAATTAAAACTACCCGATCACAAATTGCCTCAACTTCCTGCATAATATGCGTTGAAAATAGTACTGTTTTGTCTTTTCCAACTTCTTTAATTAGGTTTCTTATTTCTACTAATTGGTTTGGATCTAAACCTGTAGTTGGTTCGTCTAAAATTAATACTTCTGGATTGTGTAATAACGCAGCAGCTATACCAACACGTTGCCTATACCCTTTTGAAAGTTGATTTATTTTCTTATGTGCTTCAGGAGTTAAGCCTACTTTAAGTATAATTTCATCAACTTTACTTTTCGTAACTTTATGAATTGAGGCATTAAACAATAAATATTCCTTTACATACATTTCTAAATATAAAGGATTGTGTTCTGGTAAATAACCAATACATTTCTGAGCTTCAATTTTATGACTATTTACATTAAACGTATTTACAAAAGCCTCTCCTTCAGAAGCCTTTACATATCCTGTAAGTATTTTCATTAAAGTAGACTTTCCAGCACCATTAGGACCTAAAAACCCAACAATTTCACCTTTCTTAATAGAAAAACTTATAGCATCTAATGCTTTTTGTTCTCCATAAACTTTAGAAACATTTTTAACTTCAATAGACATTTAACAAAAATACATTTTAATTACAATTTACCTCTTATTAATAACGTTGTATGCTAAATATATTTTTTAGACCTTTGAAAAAAATTATAAATGGGTTGTCTTAGAGTTATATTATGTGTTATTTTTCCTCCTTTAGCAGTTGTTGATAAAGGCTGTGGATCTATAGTTATTGTATTTATTTTAACATGTTTGGGATGGATTCCTGGTGTAATTGCCGCATTAATAATAAACAACAATCCTAAAAACTAATGCAAAAGGTTATTCTAAAAGACTTAGGTTTAAAAGATTATCACGAAACTTGGAAGTATCAAGAAGAACTTTTTAAAGGTGTTATTGACATAAAAATTAATAATCGAAAAAACGGTTTAACTACTCAAACTCCAAACTATTTTTTGTTTGTAGAGCATCCTCACGTATATACTTTAGGTAAAAATGGTGATTTAAGTAACTTATTGTTAAATGAAGCTCAATTAAAAACCAAAGGTGCAACATTTTACAAAATTAATAGAGGTGGTGATATCACATACCACGGTCCTGGTCAAATTGTAGGTTATCCAATTTTAGATTTAGATAATTTTTTTACCGATATTCATAAATACCTGCGTTTTTTAGAAGAAGTTATTATAAAAACGTTAGCAGATTATGGTTTAAAATCTGAACGTAGTGAAGGTGAAACTGGTGTTTGGCTAGACGTTGGAACACCATTTGCTCGAAAAATTTGTGCGTTGGGTGTTAGAGCGAGTAGATGGGTAACAATGCATGGTTTCGCATTAAACGTAAACACCAATTTAGGTTATTTTGATAATATCATTCCCTGCGGAATTAAAGGAAAAGCAGTTACATCTTTAGAAGTTGAATTAGGTAAAAAAATTCCTTTAGAAGAAGTGAAAGAAAAAATTCTAAAACACTTTATTGAGTTGTTTGAAGTTGAGTTTTAAACTTAACTGATGAGATGCTGAATCAAGTTCAGCATGACGTTATTTGTTTCTAAAGTAGCAGATTGCCACATTTTTCATCAAAAATTTGCAATGACAGATAATTTTTTAACTCCGGAATAAATCCAACCAAGAACTGATAACTAATAACTAAATATTAATCTTCTTCGTTAAAAAACACTTTGTAAAATTTCATTTTTTTCTCTTCATCAAATCCTTTTTCTAAATACTCATTGGCTGCATCTGGTGCATCGATATCTAATTTAATTTGAATATTAGTGTCTAGCTTTATTTCAGTTTTTATTTTTTGCTTTTGTTTTTTCAATACAATATCAGAAACTCCAAACTGATTTCTTACTAATACATCATTTGCAGTTTCAAATTGCTTTTTATAATCATCAAATAATGGTTTAAAATCTTCGTTCTCACTAAAAATTTCATCTTTAAAGTCGTTGATATTAATTGAGTCATTTTCTTTCAAAAAATCAACTGTTTTTGCTAAAAATTTACTCTTTTCGTGTATCCCAAAATCTTCTTTAATTACCTCTTCAGAAAAGTCTTTACACATTTCAATGTAATTTTGTGTATGTTGATTGTTATCATCAGCATATTTTACATTTAAAAAATTATTTAACCAATATTGAGCATCGTAATTATTGGTATCTACACTTAAAACTACTTTTCCTTCGGCATCAGTTGAATTAATTATTAAACAACCTTTATCTAGTTTTTTTGTACTAATTCCTTTTTGAACAAACACATCCAAACTATCTTTTTCCATAAAAGTTTGAAAGAAATTAATCTTATTTTCTATTTTAAAAATCCCTATTGCTTGCGTCATTACTTCCTTATACTCTACATCTTCAAACAAAGCAATTATCACATCTCCAATTTTAATTTGAGCTGAATTTGATTGCTCAAATAAATGATTTACAATATGTTTAGAAATTTCAACAAAGGTAGATTCATCATTAAAAATTTCAGTGGTGTAAGTATTTATTTCATTCAATTCAATATTTGCATGATGATTAAACCGAAAACTTTCACTAACATTTCCAAAAGGTTTTAGCAAGAAAGGTTTCATTAACTCATAACTTTCTTCATCAAAAGTAATTGCGTTTTCCGAAAAAATATTGGTAGCACTATTAAACTTATTTCCTACTTTATGAATTATAAACTTTGAAATGGTTGCTCGGTTTCTTTTTATCATCAGTTACATTTTTACGAACGCAAATGTATCATTTTTACGATGATTTATTGAAAATTACAAGTCTAATTTTAATTGTTCTGGTAACAATTTAAAAGATTTTCTATGATATTTAGTCGCTCCTAATGCTCTAATTGCATCTCTGTGTTGCTTGGTTGGATAGCCTTTGTTTTTTTTCCAAAAATATTGTGGAAATTCAGCATCAATTTGTTGCATAAAATCGTCTCTATACGTTTTTGCTAAAACTGAAGCAGCAGCTATACTCATAAACTTAGCATCGCCTTTTACAATTGTTGTATGTGGAATATTTTGGTATGGATTGAATTTATTACCATCAACAATAATATGTTCGGGTGTTACTTTTAGCTTTTCAATGGCTTTATGCATTGCTAAAATTGATGCTTGTAAAATATTTATTTCATCAATTTTAGCTTCGGAAATAAACGATACACCAAATGCCAAGGCTTTATCTTCAATGTAAGGGCGTAATTCTTCACGTTGTTTTTCGGTTAGCTGTTTAGAATCATTTAATAATGGGTGCTTAAAATCTTTTGGTAAAATAACTGCTGCAGCAACTACGGGTCCAGATAAACAACCTCTTCCCGCTTCATCTGTACCCGTTTCAATACAATTTTTTAAATAATGTAATTTTAGTCCCATAGCACACAAATTTACTATAATTTAATCCTTCAAGTACAATTAATTTATCCATAAAATAAAGTGTGTTTCAATTCGTTCAATTATTTTACCTTTGCAACTCAATATTTTTTATGAAACAACTATTATTTGTAGTATTCTTAACCGTTTTTATTTTAGACATTTCAGCACAACGAAGAGAATTATCTGGTGCCGAAGGTCAACTATTTCAAAATGATACCACCTCATTTAAAGATCAAGTTGAAATTAAATATGATGGAAAAACAACCTATACAGATTACAAAATAATATCATTTAACAATGACACTACAGTAGTAGATACAACTTTAACTTTACAAAAAGACTTTAAATTTAATTACCTTAGAAAAGATAATTTTGAGCTACTACCCTTTCATAACCAAGGCCAAACCTATAACAAATTAGGTTATAATTTTGAAAATAATTCATTATTACCATCTATAGGTGCAAATGCTAAGCAGTTTAATTATTTTAAAACAGAAGACATCTCTTATTATGAAGTTCCTACACCAACTTCTGAAATTATGTATAGAACTGGACTTGAACAAGGACAGGTTTTAGATGCTTTTCTAACGATGAACACTTCTAGACAGTTTAATATTTCTATTGCATATAAAGGGTTAAGATCACTTGGAAAGTATAGACATTCATTAGCAAGTCATGGTAATTTTAGAACTACTTTTAATTATCACTCAAAAAACAAAAAATATTTTCTAAGAGGTCATTTTTCTTCGTTTGATTTACTAAATAATGAAAATGGTGGATTAACACCCGAATCTATTGCCTATTTTGAAATTAATGACCCTAATTATACCGATAGAGCTAGATTAGATGTGAATTTTACGGATGCTGAAAATTTATTAGAAGGTAAACGCTATTATTTTGAACAAGTATTAACTTTATTTTCCAAAAAAAATAAAATTAAGGAACAAAATACAATTGTTTCAAATCAATTAAAAAAATATAATACTTTATTAAAACAAATTGATGCCTTAAAAAATAATTCTGGAGAAAGAGATAATAAACAAAAAGGAAAACCTTCAACTATTGGAAAAAATTCCTCAAAAAAACCTTTAAATAAAGGAAATAATAAATCCAAAAAAAAATCTGCTACTAAAATTGATGAAGTTGATTCATTAACAAAAAAAACACTTAATAATTTAAATAGCACTATTGCTAAAAACGATACCGTTTCTTCTAAAAATATTCAAAAGCAGGATACAATTATAAAATTAGACTCGGTAGCTATAGAAAAACTAAAGATTATCGATTCATTAGAAATACTTGCTAAGGAAATTAAAATTGATTCTTCTCAATTAATTAAAATCGATAATAAAACGTATTTAAGCGCAAAGTTTGGACACCATTTTATGTATGAAACTAAACATTACCGATTTAAACAAACTGCAGCAAATGAAATTTATGGTGATGCTTTTGAATCAAGTATTGCAGATCATACTTCTTATCAAAAATTAGATAACCAATTTTACGTGCAATTAAATTCAGCTTACACAGGTAGTTTAAAAGCTAAAATTAATTACTACAATTTTAACTACCATTATAACAGTATTTTATTTTATGACTCACAAACTATTGCTGATAAATTAAAAGGAGATGCAATTGCTGTTGGTGCAGAATGGAAAACACAGTTTGGCAATGTATATTTAAATGCTGATGCATCTTCAATTATTACAGGTGATATTACAGGAAGCTCTGTAAAAGCATCGGCAATGGTTAAAAAAGATAGTATTTTTAGTTTTAAAGGTTATGCTGAATTTACGTCTAAAACACCTGAATTTAATAAACTTTTATACCAAAGTGATTATTTAGATTATAATTGGCAAACGGATTTTTCTAATGAAGAAATTTCAACTATTGGTGTGGAATTTACATCAAATAAATGGGGAAATTTAAAGGCTAGCTATCATTTAACTGATAATTACACTTATTTCAATGAAAACTCTAAACCTGTACAAGCAACTGAGACTTTGAACTATATAAAAGTAAAAGCCAGTAAAGCTTTCACTTATAAAAAGTTTACATTAGACAATACAATAATGTATCAGAATGTTTCTAAAGGCGAATCATTCTTTAGAGTTCCTGAAGTGGTTACAAGAAATACTTTTTATTATTCTAGTTATGTTTTTAAAGGAAAACCTATGTATTTACAGACTGGTGTTACTTTTAAATATTTTACTTCGTTTAAAACAAATGCATACAATCCATTATTAAGTGAGTTTGTTATTCAAAATGATGCAGAAATTGGTGATTTTCCAGTATTTGACTTTTTTGCTAATGCACAAATACGTAGAACGAGAATATTTTTAAAAGTTGAAAATTTAAATGCTAGTTTTACAGGAAGAACCTATTATTCTGCCCCAAATTATCCTTATAGAGATTTAACTGTACGTTTTGGAGTAGTTTGGAATTGGTTTATTTAATCTCTTTTGGATTTGAGTAATTTCTAACGTTTTTCAAACACTATTTCATATTTAATACTCTCTAAATCTTTAAAAAATAGTGCGTAATAATGCTCGCCATGTTGTGGGTAAAACTTTGGTGCATCAACTATGTTAGCGCCTGTTTCTTTAATTTGAAGATACAATTTATCAACCTCTTCACAAGATTCAGCCTTAAATGCAATATGATGTATTGCTCCTGGTTTTCTTCTGTGAATACTATCATTTTTAAAAGCTTCTCTTGGTGAGTTAATTCCAAAAATTAATAAAGGATGAAAATATTCTACTACATCAAATTCATGTTCAGGAACACTTCCTTTTGCTTTAAGGTTCATATCAAACCCTAATACAGCAAGAAATTTATCATAAAACGGTTCAGCAATTTTTAAATCTTTAACTGTGATTTGAATATGATCTATAATTGGCTTCATTTTATATATTACTTTTTAACAAGTTGTCTAATTTTTATTTGAAAAGCGGCAAATAATAATGTCATAATTGGACTTAACCAGTTAAATATTGCAAACGCTGCATATTCAGCTACTCCAACTCCTAAAACACCAGATTGGTAAGCTCCACAAGTATTCCAAGGAATTAATACTGAAGTTACTGTTCCTGTATCTTCTAATGTCCTACTTAAATTTTCTGGTGCTAATTCCTTATCCTCAAAAGCATTTTTAAACATTTTACCAGGGATTACAATCGCCAAATATTGATCTGAAGCAATTGCATTTAAACCTAAACAACTCATTGCAGTACTAAAAAATAAACCAAAAATTGAAGTCGCCATTTTTAATAGTGCTTTTGTAATTTTAGCTAAGGCGCCTATAGCATCCATAACTCCTCCAAAAACCATTGCACAAGAGATTAAGAATATTGTCCAAAGCATACCTTTCATTCCTCCTGCACTAAATAATTCATTTAGCTTTTCATTCTCAGTAATTATCTCTGTATCAACAAAAATTGCTTTAACAATTGCGTTAAAATTAGAATCTGCCAAGCTAACCAATATATGGTTTTGAAAAATAAGTGCAAAAATTGCTGCTAAAACAACACCTACTCCTAAAGCAACTAATGGTTTTGTTTTCATTAAAATTAAAGCAATTACCGCCAAAGGAACAGCAAACAAATATGGCGTAATTTGAAATGTGTCCTTTATAGTATTCAATAGTCCGCTAACATCGGCACTTCCAGTTGTTTCAATAGTTGTACTGATAATACTAAATACAATTAAAGTAACTATAATGGTTGGTACAGTTGTAAATGCCATATATTTAATATGTGTAAATAAATCTGTTCCTGCCATTGCAGGTGCTAAATTTGTAGTATCACTTAAAGGCGACATTTTATCTCCAAAATAAGCTCCAGATATTACTGCTCCAGCAATCATTCCCGAAGGAATCCCCAATGCCGTTCCAATACCAACTAACGCTATACCTACCGTTGCTGAAGTTGTCCAAGAACTACCCGTAGCAATAGAAATAATAGCTGCAATTATTACCGAAGCTGGTAAAAAAATGGAAGGATTTAATACCTGAAGTCCATAATATACCATTGCCGGAATTACACCACTTACCAACCAGGTTCCTGCCAATGCACCCACTAAAAATAGAATTAGAATAGGAACAAAAACACTTTTCATATTCTCCCAAACTTCATTCAACATAATTGCAAATGAAACTCTATTTAAAAAACCAACAATAGCTGCAATTGCACCTCCTATCAATAAAATAAACTGATTAGAGTATGCTCCTAACAATTCACCTTCAGCAAAAAATATGTTGTAAGCTAGCATTATCATTAAAAGAAAAACAGGTATCAATGCTTCTAAAATGCTTAATTCTTTATTTTGAATTATTTTTTGATCTTGAATATCAATCTCTGATAAGTTTTTGTTATCTGACATTATTAAATTTTTAGGATTGTAATAATACGTAAATTTGAAAGGTTTTGCAACAAAAAAACCCCACTCGATTTAAGAGTAGGGCTTTCGCTTAAAAATTATATTTTATTAAAGAATTCCTACTTGAGTCATACATTGATGCATAGCTCTGTAAGTTCTTTCAATATCATTATCTAAACCTATAGAAAAACGAACTATTCCTTCAGAAAGCCCCATTTCTACTTGCTCATCTTCTGGGATTTCAGATGAAGTACTTGTTCCTGGCGCACTAAATAATGTTTTATAAAAACCTAAACTAACTGCTAAATAACCTAAGTTATTATGTTGCATTAATTCCATTAATTCATTGGCTTTTTCTAATGTTCCAGCATTAATTGTAAAAATACCACCAAAACCATATTCTTCATTATACATTGTTTTAAAAAGTTCATGGTCTTTATGACTTTTTAAACCTGGGTATACAACTTTTAAACCATCATTTTCAAAATGTTCAGCTAAGTACATTGCATTTTCGCTATGCTTTTTCATTCTAATATGAAGTGTTCTTAGATTTTTTAAGATACTTGCTGAACGAAAACTATCCATAACAGGACCTAAAAGCATTGCAGCACCATCGTTTACATTTCTTAAGCTATCTATAAATTCTTGAGACCCGCAAACTACGCCTCCAACGGTGTCATTTGTTCCATTAATAAATTTTGTTAAACTATGAATGGTAATATCTGCTCCTAATTTTTGTGGCGAAAAAATTAATGGTGAAAACGTATTATCAACTACCAATAAAACATTATGCTTTTTAGCAATTTTAGATAATGCTTTAATATTAGCAATTTCTAATAACGGATTACTAATCAGCTCACAATAAATCATTTTAGTTGTTGAAGTAATTGCCGCTTCTATTTTCTCTAATGAAGTTATATCAACAAACGAAGTTGAGATATTTAGTTTAGGAGCAAAGTTCTTTAAAAATGCATATGAACCTCCATAAATAGTTCTACTTGAAACAATATGATCTCCAGCTCCACAAACTTGTAACAAAACAGAAGTAATTGCTCCCATTCCTGATGCAGCAACATTAGCTGTTTCAGTAAATTCCATTGCAGCCAAAGCTTCACTTAAATATAAATTACTTGGGTTTGTATGACGTGAATATAAATAACATCCTTCTGCGTGACCTTCAAAAGTATCAAGCATTGTTTTTGCATGTATAAATGTATACGTTGCTGAATCTGAAATTGAAGGGTTTACGCCTCCAAATTCTCCAAAATATTGTAAATCCTGTATGTTGTTTGCTGGTTTATTGCTCATAATTTAATTAATTTATCATATAAAATTACGAATATGCAAGTTAATAAACTGATTAAATTTAATAAAATAGAATATTTTTCTAATTTTATTTATTTAAGTAGTTATATTTTCTTTTTAATTAATATTTAATGTATATTTTTAGCAAAAATTACTGATAATGACATCTTTAGACGATACCGATAAAAAAATACTTACTCTTTTACAAGAAAATTCTAAAATTAACATCAAGGAACTAGCTTTAAAAACTAACCTCACACAAACACCCGTTTATGAACGTATAAAACGATTGGAAAAAACGGGAGTTATTAAAAATTATATTGCTGTTTTAAACAAAGAAAAAATTGGTTTAAAAGTTGAAGTATTTTGTCAGGTAACTTTATTAGTACATTCAAAAGAATTAATAAACAAATTTGAAACCGCCATTGAAAAAATGGATGAAGTTATTGAATGTTTTCATGTTGCTGGAAATTACGATTATCTTTTAAAAATAATTGTAAAAGACATGAAAAACTATCAAAATTTCTTAAAAAATAAATTATCGGTTTTGGCATCTGTAGGAAATGTTCAAAGTACTTTTGTTATGACTTCTACTAAAAACAATAACGTTTTACCTTTAACGTAAAAAAAGCTCAACTAAAACAAGTTGAGCTTTCTTTATAACTGCTATTTAGTTGTTTATTTTTTAGCAACTATTTTAACTTGTAAGTCAAATTCATCATTAATAAACTTTTCTTTTAAGTTATTAAAAAAACTTTTCGATTTATATTGTATATTATAATCGGCTCTATTAATTTGAATCGTTTCACTGGTTAAAGTAATCATTCCATCACCTCTTAATATAGTTGCAGGAAATGTAATTTCTTTAGTAATACCTTTAATTGTTAAATTCCCTGTAACTTGTAACTTACCATTGTTGGTTTTTGAACTAGTTATTTCAAATTTAGATGTTCCATAAGATTCGATTTCAAAAAAATCTTTTGATTTTAAATGCCCTTCTAAACGACCACTTCCATCAGCATCTTTAATTGTAGACATATCAACTACAAAAGAACCAGATATTTGATCACCTTCAACATTTAAATTTCCTGATTTAAGTACAATTGTTCCATAATGAGAACCTGCTGGCTTATACCCTTTCCAATTAATTATTGATGTAGATGCGTCAGCTTTAAAACTACTTGTTTCTTGAGCTTTTACAGTAGTAAATGATATTATTAGAGCAAAAGCGATTGTAAAAATTTTAGTTATTTTCATTTTTTTGTATTTTGTTAGTAATAATTGCAATAGTAGTATAAAATTACAAGTACTTACAAAAACTTTCGCTTTTTTAATATTGTTATAACTTATTAAAGCATAATTAATCTCTATATTTTGAATCTATAAGTATGGTAACAGGTCCATCATTTACAAGAGCCACTTTCATATCTGCTCCAAACTCTCCTGTTCCTACTTTTTTATTTAAAAGATTTTCAAAATTTGCAATAAAAGATGTATATAATGGAATGGCAAATTCTGGTTTCGCCGCTTTTATGTAGGATGGGCGATTTCCTTTTTTTGTACTTGCTTGGAGTGTAAACTGACTTACAATTATAGCATCGCCATTTTTATCTAATAAAGATGTGTTCATTACACCATTTTCATCATTAAAAATACGAAGATTTACAATTTTTTTAGTTAACCATTCTATATCTTCTTGTGTATCTTCTGCTTCAATACCAACCAAAATTAACAATCCGTTATTAATTTCACTAACTCTTTTATTATCAATAGTTACTGAAGCTTCTGAAACTCTTTGTATTACAGTTTTCATTTAAAAATTGTTTATTTTAGTTATCTATTTAACAGTATTAAAGTTCCTAATATAAAATGCTTCGACAAGCTCAGCATGACATCTAAAACATACATATTTACGCTTTACTAACTATAAGTATCTGTTCGGTAGTGTTCTTCATCTCCTTCAACCATTTGTAAATAACTATTGTATCTCGAATAAGCAATTTTCCCTTCCTCAACAGCAGCTTTAATTGCACATTTAGGTTCATTAATATGCATACAATTATTAAATTTACAGTTAGATTTTAACTTGAAAAATTCTGGAAAATAATCAGTAATTACTGCTGGTTCAAAATCAACCACACCAAATCCTTTTATTCCTGGTGTATCAATAATAAAACCTCCAAAACTTAGTTCAAACATTTCTGCAAAAGTTGTAGTGTGTAAGCCTTGTTTATGCTGTTTAGATATTTCTGCTGTTTTTAAATTTAATGAAGGTTCAATAGCATTTATTAAGGTAGATTTTCCAACTCCCGAATGGCCTGAAAACATCGTTGTTTTATCTTTCATTAACGCTTTAACCTCATCAATACTAATTTTTTTTGTTGCTGAAATTGGAATACATTTATAACCAATATCAGTATAAATAGCATCTAATTCTGCAAGTTTATCTAACTCGTTATCTGTATAAAAATCTAATTTATTAAACAGTAATACCGTTTTGATATTATAAGCTTCAGCTGTAGCTAAAAAACGATCAATAAAACCTGTAAAAGTAGGTGGGTTATCTATGGTAACTAATAAAAAAGCAATATCAATATTGGCAGCAATTATATGAGTTTGTTTTGATAAATTAACTGATTTACGAATGATATAGTTTTTTCTATCCTCAATTTTATGGATAACCCCTGTTTCTTTACCTTGTTCGAAGTCAAATATAACATGGTCTCCAACAGCAACAGGATTTGTACTTTTTATACCTTGTATTCTAAATTTTCCTTTTAACCTACAATCTATTTTGTTGTTATCTTCTGTATAAACAGTATACCAACTTCCTGTAGATTTTGTAACAATGCCTTTCACTTAATTAAAAATATAGTTACGCAAATATAGCTTAAATTTAGCCTTTCTTAAATTTTTAAAAATTGTATTCTAAATGAGGATATTTAAAAGTTTAAATATCCCCATTAATATTTATTTATTTTTATGTTGAATATTTATAGATTCCACATGAATTGCTCTAAATATTTCTTTAACAAACTCTTTACTTAAACCATTTGAAACACCCTGTTCAACCATTTTATCAATAATATTAGACCATCTTCCACTTTGTAAAATAGCTACATTTTCTTTATGTTTTAGCTTTCCTATTTCCTTTGCAATTCCCATTCTATCACCTAAAACATCAATAATAGTATTATCAATTAAATCCAATTCTTTTCGGTGCATATTTAATTTTAATTGGAACTCTTCTTTACTACTGCTTTTCTGACGAATTTTTAAATCTTCTGTTATTTGTTGAAGACTTGATGGAGTAATTTGTTGTTTTGCATCACTCCAAGCATTATCAGGGTCTATATGAGTTTCAATCATAAATCCATCATAATTTAAATCTAATGCAGTTTGCGAAACATCTAAAATAGTATCTCTTCTCCCACAAATATGCGATGGATCTAGAATTAATGGCAAGTTTGGAAATTCCTTTTTTAATTCAATTGCTAAATGCCATTTTGGTTTGTTACGGTAATGTAATGAGTTGTATGTAGAAAATCCTCTGTGAATTACTCCTAATTGAGAAATTCCAGCTGTTTGAAAACGTTCTACTGCTCCTAACCACAAAGGTAAATCTGGATTTACCGGATTTTTAACTAACACAGGAATATCTACACCTTTTAAAGCATCAGCAATTTCTTGTACTACAAATGGGTTTACGGTAGTTCTTGCACCAATCCATAAAATATCTATATCATGTTTTAAGGCTAATTCTACGTGGTTTGCATTACCAACTTCAGTAGTTACCAACATTCCTGTTTCTTCTTTTACTTTTTGCAACCAAGGTAAACCTATAGCTCCAACACCTTCAAAACCACCCGGACGTGTTCTTGGTTTCCAAATACCTGCTCTAAACACATTTGTATCTGTATTTTTAAGTTGATGTGCCGTTTTTAACACTTGCTCTTCAGTTTCGGCACTACAAGGCCCTGCAATTACTATTGGGTGAGCTAAATTCATAGCATCTAACCACTGTCTGTTTTCTTTCTTAATTTCCATTGTATACTATTTTTTAGTTACCTTACTTTATTCCTTTTAAAACTGTTTTTATATAATTTGTGTTGTTCATTATTTCTTGTAATGCCTCATTATTATCACCCTCAATCATTTCTTTAAATTCAATCAAATTTTTAATATATTCCTCTAATGAAATTAAAATATTCTCTTTATTCTGAAGAAAAATAGGCGCCCACGTAGTCGCTGAGCTTTTTGCCAATCGTACTGTAGAAGCAAAACCCGTACTTGCCATATCAAAAATATGCTGTTCGTTTTTTTCAATTCCCAAAACTGTTTTCCCCAACATAAATGAACTTACGTGCGATAAATGTGAAACATAAGCAATATGTCTATCGTGTTCTTCCGGACTCATCATTTTTATTCGCATTTGTAAGTTTTTAAATATACTTAATGCTTTGTCCAAAATTTTCCAATCTGTTTTATCAACTTCACACAATATATTTACTTTTTCATCAAATAAATTTAAAATTGCAGCTTCCGGACCAGAAAATTCTGTACCTGCTAATGGGTGTGCTGCAACATAATTTTTTCTGTTTGGATGAGATTCAACAGCTTTACAAATTTCATTTTTTACTGAACCTACATCAAAAACTAACGTATCATTTGAAATTTCATCTAACACTCTTTTTGTAACTTCTGGAATAACATTAACAGGAACTGCAATAATTACTACGGAAGCATCAGAAACTTGAGAAAAATTACCTTCTTCATCAATAACTCCTAACTCTAATGCTTTATGAATATGGTCTTGATTATTATCAATTCCATATACTTTATAATTGCTTCGTTTTTTTAAATCTAGCGCTAAAGAACCACCTATTAAACCTAAACCAATGACTACTAATTTTTCCATATGCTATTATTTATTGGTTGTTAATCTACTTAATACCTCTTCTAAAACAGCTGACTTAACACATAACGATGCTCTAATATAACCTTCTCCTTTTGAACCAAAAACTGTTCCTGGTGTAATAAATACATCTTTCTCATATAACAAATCATCTGTAAATTCTTCTGAAGTTTTACCATTGGGTAATTTTGCCCAAACAAATAAACCTCCAATTAATGTATCATAAGAACATCCTAAAGCATCAAAAATACGCCAAACAATTGCTCTTCTTTTTTTATAAATAGCATCTTGCTCTTCAAACCAAGATGTTGATAATTTTAATGCTTCAACTGCTCCTTTTTGAATTCCTAAAAACATTCCAGAATCCATATTACTTTTTACTTGTAATATTGTTTTTATTATTTCAGAAGCACCAACTACCATTCCTACTCGCCAACCCGCCATATTAAATGTTTTACTTAGCGAATTTAATTCAATTGCCACTTCCTTTGCGCCTTCAACAGCTAATATACTTTGTGGATTTTTATTTAAGATAAAACTATATGGATTGTCATTTACAATTAAAATTTGATGCTTTTTAGCAAACGAAATTAATTGCTGAAAACCTTCTTTTGAAGCAGCTGCACCAGTTGGCATATGTGGATAATTCACCCACATAATTTTTACTTTTGAAAGGTCTTGCTTTTCAATTTCTGAATAATTGGGCAACCAATTATTTTCTTCGTTCAAATTATAAAGCATCGGTTCTGCTTCCACTAATTTTGTTACTGAAGCATAGGTTGGATATCCCGGATTTGGAATTAATACTTTGTCTCCTTTGTTTAAAAAAGCCAATGAAATATGCATTATTCCTTCTTTGGAACCCATTAAAGGTAATATTTCAGTCGTTGAATTTAACGATACATTGTAATTGTCTTTATAAAAATTACTAATTCCATCTCTTAAAGCTGGAATTCCTTGATAGCTTTGATATTTATGAGCATTATCCAACTGCATAGTTTCTTTTAATGCATCAACAACAGTTGGTGGCGGCTGTAAATCTGGGCTGCCAATAGCCATATTAATTACAGGCTTACCAGCTTTTATCAACCCTGCTACTTCTCTCAATTTTGTTGAGAAATAGTACTCTTGTACATCATTCAGTCTGTTTGCTTGTTGTATCATTATCTTTTTCCTTTATTGTATTCTCCCAACACTTTTAATGTCTCTACCTTTCCTTTAATTTCATTCATTGCGTTGTAGTAATCCGCATAACTATCAAATGTAAAGTCAGCAAAAAAAGCATATTTCCATGGAGTATCAATCACTGGCATTGATTGTATTTTAGAAAGGTTTAAGTGATGCTTCGCTAAAATAGTTAGAATTTTTGCTAAACTTCCAGACTCATGGCTTGTAATAAATTTAATAGAAGCTTTATTAGATGAAACACTACTTTTAATTTCTGAATTTGTTAATATAAAAAATCGTGTAGCATTCTCCTTTATTGTTTGAATTGCCGGAGCTAAAATAGTTAGATCAAAAGATTCAGCAGCCAAAGTGCTTGCGATAGCTCCAACACCTTTTAGCTTCTGATTTTTAATTCTTTTAGCAACAACCGCAGTATCTTTATCTTCAATTAATTTGATATGTGGATACGCTTTAAAAAAATTATGACATTGTAATAGTGCCATTGGATGTGAATATACTTCAGTTATATCTTCAATGCTTTGCCCCTTTAAACCCATTAAATTATGTTGAATAGGCAAATGATGCTCACCGCAAATTGTTAATTGGTGTTCATCTATCAATGCATAATTTGGTAAAATTGCGCCTGCAATAGAATTTTCTATTGCCATAACTACTACTTCAGCTTTTTTAGCGTGTAATAATTTTGGCATTTCTGTAAACGACAAACATTCTATCAAGTCAATATTTTTACCAAAATATTGCTCAGCTACTATATGATGAAATGATCCCCTTATTCCTTGTATTGCTACTTTCATTTTTAACTTTTATCCAAAAAAAAATCTCGAAATATTTCGAGACTTTACAATTTATTTTTATTCAAAAACACATAGTTAGCCTCTTCCTTTATCGCTAAAATAAAAGTAAAAATAGAAGCTATTCCAAGTTGTGTTCGTGTTCATAATCTATAATTGAATGACAAATCTATACATTAATTTTAAAAAAACAAGATTTATTTTATAAAATAAACAATCATTGTCTTTTTTTTAATAGAATTAGGTTTTTTACAACTTATTAACATCAATATTCAAGTATAATTAGTAATATCGAAAATTAAACTCTTTGAGAATAAAGATTTATCAATTATTTTATAAAATGTTTTGAAATGAAAAATGTATCGAGAACTTATTAATAACTACTTCTCAACACAACATCACTCAAAGTGACAAATTATACATATTTTAACTAACTTTGCATAAATCCTTTTAGACTTCGTTATATAATTTTATGCTTAACTTTTTTAAAACTAAAAAAACACCACTAACAGAAATATTTCCTGATAACTTTATTGATATTCATTCTCATTTATTACCAGGAATTGATGATGGTGCAAAAAATATGAGTGACTCCATTATGCTTATTAAACGTATGCAAAAATTTGGTATCAAAAATTTTATTTGCACTCCACATATTATGGAAGGCCTATGGGAAAATTCAACAGAAGATATTTTAAATAAATTAGCTGAATTAAAACAAGAACTAGCTCAACATAATATAACTGATATCACTATTAATGCAGCTGCAGAATACATGTTAGATACAGCATTTAACAATTTATTAAAAAAAGGAAACTTACTTACTCTTAAAGACTCATATATTTTAGTTGAAATGTCTTATTTAGGTCCTCCAATAAATATTTATGAAACTTTATTTTCTATCCAAGTTGCAGGTTATATTCCTGTTTTAGCTCATCCCGAACGCTACTTATATTTACATCAAAATTATAGTGAATATCAAAAATTAAAAGATGCCGGTTGTTTGTTTCAATTAAACTTATTGTCACTTTCAAATTATTATGGCAAAAGTGTTCAGCAAACAGCATTGAAACTCTTAAAAGATTCATTTATTAATTTTGTAGGAACAGACACACATAACAACGCTCATTTAAGTTATTTAGAGAACATCAATAATCCTAAAATTATTAAGCTTATACAACCAATTTTAAAAAATAACGAATTATTTATTTCTTAATTATCTATATACTTTTTTCCACCAAGGATTTTTCACCTCTTTTTCAGCATAACCATAGCCGTAACCATAGCCGTAACCATAGCCGTAACCTTTTTCATAATCAGTATCATTTACTAATATTGCCATATTTGGCAAACGATTTTCTTCATACATTAATTTAGGTATTTCTAACAAACGTTTGTCTAAATAATTAGCTCTAATAATATAAATAAAAAGATTTGCATGTTCGCTTAATAATAATGTATCAGTTACTAGATTTATTGGTGCTGTGTCTACTATTACATAATCATAATTTTTCTTGCCGTATGTTATTGCTTCTTCAAACCTACCATTCATTAGTAACTCGGATGGATTTGGAGACATAATTCCAGCATGAATCATATCAAAACCATACTCATTTACTTCATCAATAACATCTGACACCCTTAAACTTGTATCCATTAAAAAGTGTGTTAATCCTTTTGTTTTTTGTAAATTAAGGTAGTCTATAATTTTAGGTTTTCTAATATCCGCTCCTATTAATAATACTTTTTTTGATGATAATGCTAATACTGAAGCTAAATTAATTGCTACAAATGTTTTTCCTTCTCCACTTTGTGTTGAAGTGATAAAAATTGTTTTAGGCTCCCCTTTTTCATTTGAAAACATGAAATTAATATTAGTCCTTAGCAATCTAAATGATTCTGCAGCACCACTTCTATCCGTTTCAGAAACAACTACTTTCTTTTCAGATCTTGTTTTAGGAATATCTCCTAGTATTGGTGCTTTCACTTGTTGTTCAATATCTTTACGTGTGTGTACTTTGTTATCTAATAAAAATAATACATAAATAATACTAAATGGAACAAGAACGCCTAATAACAACGCTCCTAAATAAATAATTTTACGTTTTGGTTCAACAGGAATATTACTACCATATGCTTTATCAATTATTTTGGCATTTGGCAATGTTACTGCTAATGAAATAGCATTTTCTTCACGCTTTTGTAATAAATACAAGTATAAAGATTCCATTATTTGTTGTTGACGCTGAATATCTCTGTACTCTCTTTCTTGTTTAGGAACAGCAACTATTTTTGAATTTAATTTACTTTCCTGATTTTTTATGGTATTTAAATTAATTTTTAAAGATGTTTTTAAATTTACTAAGCTTTGAGTAATTCCTTGTCTTAGTTTTTGTAATTGCTCTTCTAAATTTATGATTACTGGATTTAAATTACTAGAGCTTTTTAATATCCTATTACGCTCCAATATTAATTCATTATATTTTATTGTACTTTGACTTATTGAAACATCTGCTAATCCTAAATTTGCAGGTATTAAATCTGATAAATTAGTCTCGATATAGGTTGAAACATAATCTACCAATTCTAATTGTGTTGACAAATCAATGATTTTAGTTTCTATAGCAGCACTTGATTGTAGAATTAAATTTGCTTCTTCATTAATATTTGTTAATTTATTTTTTGTTTTAAAATCTTCAACGCCTTTATCAACATTTGATAATTCTTTGGTAATTATTTCTAATCGTTGATTGATAAATTTATTAGTATTTTTTGCTATTAAACTTTTATCTTCTACTGCATCTTTATTATATTGAAAAACTAAATTATCCAGCACAGCCTGAGCTTTACTTTTTACAGGATCTTTTAAAATCAATTTTATAACACTCGATTTTTTATTTGCTGGTTGAATTTGAATTTTATTTCTATAGCTTTCAATTACATTTTTTAAAGGTGATAATTTCACAATTAATTCTTCTCCTACATCATTCGCTTCAATTTTTAATGGTGTAATAATTAAACTACCCATATTCGTAGAAATATTATCACCAAAAACATAAGTTTTCTCATTGTTACTATTCAAATCTTTTAATGCAAAACTTGTAGTAGATTTAATAGTAACATAAAATGTAGTATCCATGTTATGGAAAATGGAATCAGCAACTAAAAAGTTTATTCGTATGGGTACGCTGTTTTTAAATAATTCTGATTTTATAACTCTACCCTGCTTAAAATAGGTTACATTTATTGATAAATCCTTTACAACTCTTTCTAATAAACTTCTTGATTTTAACAATTCAATTTCGTTATCTAATGATGTTTGTGAATTTCCAAGTAACCCTAAATCTTCAAATGCAGAGAGTTCAGTTGCCAGTCCTCCATTATCTTTATCATCAATTAAAATAGTTGTAGAAACTTCAAATTGATTTGCAGTATACCTAAGGTATAAAAAGGCTGAAACTAGAGAAAAAATAACGCCAAGTACAAACCATTTCCAATGAAAGACATATTTTTCAATTTCTTCACGTAAATTGATGGTTTCTTCATTAAAATTTATAGAGTTCATAGAGTTTTGCTCTTTCATATTCTTATTTTTTATCGTGTAAGAATTGCAATTAAAGAAATTAAGGCTGATAATGATGAAATTAAAATACTGGTATTAGCCCCAACTGCAGAAGAATTAATTTTTGTTTTATTAGGCTCTATGTAAATAATATCATTTTGCGCTAAAAAAAAGTAAGGTGAGTCAAATATTTTTTTAGTAGTTAAATCTAACTGAACTGAAATTCGTTTTCCATTTTGTTCTCTAATTAAAGTTACTTGAGTTCGTTTCCCTTGAATAGTTAAATCGCCTGCCATTCCAATAGCTTCAATAATTGATAACCGCTCATTTGGTATGGTGTACGTTCCTGGAGATTTTACCTCTCCTAAAACTGTTACTTTAAAATTTACTAAACGCACATTAACAATTGGTTTTTTTATATAATCATTTAACAAGTTTGTTAAATGATTTGTAATCGTTTTTGTTGAAAAACCAATTACTTTTAAAGTTCCAAGTACTGGAAAATTAATTTCACCATCACTATTTACTAAATGATTAATTAAATTAGGTGTTCCATTACCTGTATTTTCATATAAATTAAATGGTAAAGCAGCTTCCATATCAATAGCTGAAACTTGAATACTTAATATATCACCTACCTGAATTTTTGGCTCATTTTTGTTAATAACATCTAGCATTTCTATTCCATCAACATCTTGAAAATATACCATTTTTTGTTTTGAAACACAGGAACCTAATAAAAGAATAGCGCTTACCATTACTAAGTAATAATATATTTTATTTTTCATTTCTATTTTTTTGGATATTCAAGTTATAAGATTGTGTCGCAATATACAATTTTAAGCTATTTTATTTAATTTTAAAATCATATTTCTATTGCTATAATTTTAATGCAACTAATTTATAATAGTACATTTTATTTATCTAAAGCTTCATATTTTGAATTATTTGAAATAAACTCTGGAACTAATTCTTTCATTTTTGCTATAGAAACCAAGTCGTTAAAATCTCCATTACATGTACATAATTCATTAATTTTTTGAGCAGTTATTTCGCTATCTAAAGGTTTTACTTTTGCAATTTTTATTTTTGGATGGTATGTTTCTTTGGTGGTTTCTCCATCTGCTAATAACTCTTCATATATTTTTTCCCCTGGTCTCAATCCTGTAATAATAATATCAATATCATTTGGATAATTTAATCCAGATAAATGAATCATGTTTAATGCTAAATCATAAATTTTTATCGATTTTCCCATATCAAAAACAAATATTTCACCTCCCTTTCCCATTACTCCTGCTTCTAATACTAACTGACAAGCTTCTGGTATGGTCATAAAATAACGTGTAATATCTTTGTGAGTTACTGTAAGTGGCCCTCCATTTTTAATTTGTGATTGAAATAAAGGTATTACAGAACCGTTTGAACCTAATACATTTCCAAAACGTGTAGTTATAAATTTTGTAATTCCCTTCTTATGCAAACTTGTAATTTGCATTTCTGCAATACGCTTACTTGCTCCCATAATATTTGTAGGATTTACCGCTTTATCTGTTGAAATCATTACAAATTTCTCTACCTGATGTTTTATCGCTAACTCAGCCACTATTTTAGTACCTAAAACATTAGTGCAAATTGCTTCGTAAGGATTTTCCTCCATAAAAGGCACATGCTTATAGGCTGCCGCATGAAATACAAATGATGGTTGGTATTTCTCAAAAAATAAGTTTAATCGTTTCTGATTTCTTATATCAGCAACAATTGAAGTGCACTTTGTATAACTTTTAGTTTTAAAATACTGCTGTAACTTATATAATTCGGATTCGGCCTGATCAATAAGTATTATTTGTTTACAGTTAAAGTTGGATAACTGCCTTGCTATTTCACTACCTATAGAGCCTGATGCTCCTGTAATAAGCACTACTTTATTGTTAAACTCCTCAAAAAGTAATGGATTTTTTATATCTATAGGTGCTCTTCCTAATAAATCTTCAATCGCAACCCCTTTAATTTGGTTAGATTTTAAATTATTATCAATCCAATCTTTAGCTGGGGGTACTATTTTTACCTTTATTGGTAATTTAGATAAACTGTCAACAATTTCTATTAGTCTTGATGACTCTATATTTTGAATAGATAAAATAATTTCATCTATATTTTTTTGAATTATGTAATTTGGAGTAATACTTTTAGGTGAAAGAACTTCTATACCATTAATTTTCTTTCCTATTTTCCCTTTATAGTCATCAATAAAACCAATAATTTGAACTTTACTTGCCTTATCATCCTTTAATACAGAAGATGTTAAAATACCTGCTTCTCCTGCACCATAAATTAATGCTCTTTTATCTACTCTAAAATCGGAAATTAAGAATAAGTATAATTCTTTAAACAAATATCTACTCGTAATTAAAATAATTGTATTTAAAAGAAAATGGATAACAATTATAGATAAAGGAATTGTAAAACTATTATTAATATTAAACCTGCGATTTAAAAGTACCAAACTTCCTAACAATACTAAAATGAAAGTATTTGCAATAGAAATATTAATAGAGTCTCTTAACCCAGTATGCCTTATAATACCTTTATAAGAACCCACAATTAAAAAACTTATTAGTGCAGTTACTATAATAAATGGTAGTTGAAGTACTAACTTAGAAACATCAAATGTTAGTTGAAAATTAAAACGTATTAAATAGGCTAATAAAAATGTATTTGATACTATATAAATATCAATAAGTAATACCACCCATCTTGGTGTATTATTCTTCAAAAGTTTGTTTGTGATAATTCTAAACATACTGAAAATTAATTAAAACCTCAATAACTCTATTTAATTCCTTTTCAGTATTATTTGAGCCACTTGGTAAACAGAGCCCTTTTTCAAATAAATCTTTAGAAACTCCATTAATGTAACGTGGAAATTTTTGAAATATTGGTTGCATATGCATTGGTTTCCAAAGTGGTCTTGATTCAATATTTTGATGTAACAAAGCTCTCCGTATTTTTTCTCTAGTTTCAAATGAATTTGTAAGCACACAAGTTAACCACCTATTTGATACATACCCTGTTGGTTCTTTTAAAAATTGGAATGATGTATTTTTAAGTGCTTCTTTATAATAGTTAAAGATTCCTCTTCTTGCATCCACTCTTTCAGCTAATACTTCCAATTGACCTCTTCCAATACCCGCCAATATATTACTCAATCTATAATTATACCCAATACTCGTATGTTCATAATGTGGCGCATTATCTTTAGCTTGTGTTGCTAAAAAAATAGTTTTCTCTTTTAACTCTTTTGAAGTAGTAATTAAGGCTCCACCACCAGAAGTGGTGATTATTTTATTGCCGTTAAAAGAAAAAATTCCAAAATTGCCAAACGTACCACACTTTTGCCCATTAATTTCACTACCTAAAGCGCTTGCCGCATCCTCAATAATTGGAATATCATAGGAATTTGCTATTTTATTTATTTCAATAGCATAAGGCATTCCGTACAAATGCACTGCAATAATTGCTTTAGGTTTTTTACCTTTTGTAATACCATCTTGTATAGCTTGTTCTAATAAAATCGGACACATGTTCCATGTTTTCTGTTCACTATCTATAAAAACAGGAGTTGCTCCAACATATATAATGGGATTTACTGAGGCTGAAAACGTAAAACTTTGACATAATACCTCATCTCCTTTTGATACTCCTGCTAATAGTAATGCTAAATGAATGGCTGCAGTTCCTGAGCTTAAAGCTGTAACATATTTACCATTCTCTATATAAGTTTGAAGGTGTTTTTCAAACTCATTGATATTTGGGCCAATAGGAGCAATCCAATTAGAAGTAAAAGCTTCTTCTATGTATTTGTACTCATTACCTCCCATATGAGGAGAGGAAAGCCAAATTTTATTTTTCATTATGGGGTTATTCTATTTAAAATGTAAAAATACAGTTTTTTCTCTCACATCAAATTATTTTATAGTAATGTTATTGTTAACTCGTATGCGCCATTACCAATTATTGACTCTAAAATGAGCCTATTGCTGTTTTGTAAATTAAAATATCAATACAATGCGAAGCGTCATTACGAATGCAACGTAGTGAAATGAAGTAACCTGTTAGTTATTTTGCACTAAGGTTTTTTTCTTTTCTATTGCTAAAAATAATAATACATAACTTAAAACAAGTAGAACTATAGTTATACCAATTACCAAATACTGAATAACTAATGAAGCTTCATATAAGAAAATAACTATACTTGTTATTATTAATTGTACTACTGCATACACTATTGCTACTTTTAAATGACTCCATTTAAATACATCAACTAACTTTTGATACATATGATGCCTATGTGCTTGTGTTATGTTTTCTTTTAAATAGACTCGGTATAAAATAGTTAGCCCGCTATCTACTCCATATACAACAACCATTAACAAAAATATGGGAGCTTTTAAATGGATTCCAAAAAATAATGCTAAAAATAATACTACCATAGCCATAGTAATACTTCCAATATCACCTGCAAACATGCGTGCCTTTATTCTAAAATTAAAGATTCCAAAAACAAGAATGCTTATTATTAAATAGCCAATAAAAGAGGGTTCTATAATATTTTCAAAATTATTTATCACATAAAAAGCACTTAATAGCACCAAACTATACAAGCCTGTAATACCATTTATGCCATCCATAAAATTATACATATTAATAAAAGCAACACCAAACATAAGCAGTAAACCAATTACCAAAAAAGGCTCTTGAAATAACCCTACTTCCAATAACACCATAGCAACTGCAAAAAACTGAAAAGGTAAACGTACTTTTGCCGAAAGTGTTTTTATATCATCTATAAAACTTATCAAAGCTATACTACTTATACCTGCAAAAAAGTAAGGGTATTGAAAGTTCGATATGATAAAAAATAATATCACTGCTATATAAAATAAAATACCTCCTCCTCTTATCGTTGGTACAGTATGCGAACTTCTAAAATTTGGGTTATCTACAATATTGTAACTCTTAGCCAATCTTATATAAATAATGGCCGTAAGAAGTAAAAATATTCCTAATATAAAATTGATTTTAAAATCATCCATTAATTATAAATTTTACATTCAATTTCTTTCCAAATTAATTCTTGTTTAAAATTATTTAGCATATGTTTTCTGCCTTCATACCCTTGATGACAATATTCTTTTTGGTTTTTTATATACTTATCTAATGTATTGAAAATACTTTTGGAATTTACATCTATATAACTTCCTGTAACATTATTAATAATTGCATCTCTACTGCCCGTATGAGAAGTAGTTAAAACAGGTATCTCCATAGATGAAGCCTCCAATATTGATGTTCCTAAACCCTCTCTATAAGTGGGTAATATAAATATATTCATCAAAGCATAATAATATTCTATCTCATCATCTATATGTCCAACTCTAATAATATTTTCATTTCTTTCAATCTCATTAATTGTATTGCTATCTAAAGCGTCTTTATCTTCATAAGGACCAACCAATAAAAGTTTAACTTTTTTATGGTTTGATAGAAGACTTAAAAACGCTTGAACAAGTTCAGAAATACCTTTATCTTTCACTAATCTACCCACATAACCAATAACATAATTTTCTTCATTTATCAATAATTTAAATTTTAAGTTGTTTAATTTTGTTTCCAAAATATTTGAGGGATTAAACTTAGAAAGGACATCAACTCCATTACAAGACCCTTTGCGTAATAAAGTAAGTTTTTTTATTGAAGTTAATTTATCTGCAATACTTTTATCTATCAAATATGGACTTACACATACTACTTTTGTTGATAACAAAGATGTCAACCTCTCAATATTCTTTAAAAAATATTTACCTATTCCCTTTTTAGTTTCATAAACTAATCCATGTCTAAAATATACTCTTTTTTGTGTTGAAGCAAAAAATGAAGCTAGCATAGATAGAAGAGCTCCCTTTGGCGTGTGCCCTACAACTATATCGAACTTATTTTTTTTTATGTATTGATATAATTTATATGTTGTTTTTAAATCTTGAAAAATTGTAAACTTTCTAACTATCTTAAATTCTTTAAATTTTACATTTTGAATGTTGGCAAAATTCTCAATTTTATCTGATGGGCTACATACTAAATAAATATCATACCCTTTTTCTCTAAAATATTTTAATTGATCTCCAAAGAAAAAAGGTATTGAAAAAAATACACTTACAACATTTAGAATTTTCTTTTCATTTTCCATAAAAATAAACCTCTTAAATTATTTTAAAATTACTTTTTTTATTTGTTGAATTTCAGTAATTATTTTCTTTTGATAGTCTTCACTTACTATTTCTTTACTCCTTCTTTTAAAAAGTATTTCAGTTAAGTTTAACCAATTTAAAATTCTAACAATAAAAGATTTTGCATATGATTTTATTATTAACTTAAACTTATTTTCATTAGCATACCTTTTATACATCTGTCTTTCATTTTTATAGGCACTTAGTAATTTTTTTATTGTAACATTATCCTCCTCCCTATAGTAATATAGTGGTTCTTGCATTAAATATATTTTGAAATCATTTTTTTTACTAGCCTTTAACCATAAATCATAATCTTGTGCAATACTTAAAAATGTATTATATGGATTTCTTTTAAACCAACTTTTACGACCTAAAATGGCTGCATGTACAACACCACACCCTCTTTTTTGAAGTAATTCATTAAATGATATATTGTTTGTATAATGCCACCTCATCCCAACAATTTCTAAGGTATTAGTCATCGAATAAACACCAGCAGTTACTAAATCTAAATTAGAGTTTTGATTTAATACTTTAAGCTGTTTTTCTAAACGGGTTGGAGACATTAAATCATCGGCATCCATGCGTGCAATTAGTTCGTACTTTGCTAAGCTTACAATTTCGTTTAAACGTGCTGCTAGTTTTTTATTTTCACCATCAGAATAAACGCTAACACGAGGATCATTTATAGCTTTTGCAATCTCTAACGAATCATCAGTAGAGCCATCATCTATTAGTATCAACTCCCAATCCTCATAGGTTTGTGCAAAAACTGAACGAATGGCATCTGCCAAATACTTCTCTGCATTATAAAATGGAATTCCTACTGTAATAGGCATATTAGTTAAAGATTTGAGTGTTTAAAATATAAGGTGATAAATTTGCCATTTTTTGTAAAAAAATGTAAAAAAATGTAATATGAACAATACTAAAAAATACAAAAGGTAAAAATACTACCTTTTGTGTTAAACTTTTAAAAATTAATGGCCATATAAACATGGCACTTAATAAATAATAAAACCCAATACGTGTCATTTCAACATAAGCACCTGTAAAATAAACAGTGATATATACTATGGTTCCTAATAAAAACATATTTAAATATATATCGTAAAATCTTTTATAAGATGATAATATTTTTGGGCGAATAATAATAAAAAAACTACTCAATAAAACATAGGCTAGTGTTAAATAAACAGCACCTTGTGCTTCAATATCTTGATATATTGCATATTGCTCATTAAAAAGACTGACATATCTCATTAGTATACTAAAAAAAGTAATAACTATAAATGTCCCAAAAGCAAACAGCAATAATAGCTTGAAACTAAACGATTTTCTAAACAAAAAATACAATGGTAAACCTAGTATTACAGATTTATGAAAGAAAAAAGCAATGAACACCCATAAAGCATATTTTTTAAAATTGCCTTTTACTAAATAATATATTGAATAAGTATAAATAGCTGCAGCAACTGCTTGCCTTGCTCCATTAAACACATAGGTGTATATACCTAGTGTTATTAAAATAATTATTGATATTACTGGCATTACAGAAACTCTATAAATACCTTTTAATTGAAAATAAACCGTAACAAAGGCTGTTGTTAGTAAAATAGCTACATAATTATTTGAAAATAGTAAACCAATGTATTCAATCAATCTATAACCTATCTCAATTCGAGTTTTTTGATTCATTAAACTAAAAAAATCAAATGATAAGTTTTCAAACCTACTAGCATACATAATAGTGTCTGAACCAACCATTGAATTTCTTAAACCAGCAAATAGTACTAAAATTAAAAAAATGAGTATTACATAAAAATGATGTATAACTTTATTTCTTTTTGCTTTCTCTGCCAAAAAAGCTAGTACAATTACACTTGTTAAGACTATAAAATAAGGTGTCAATTAATTATTGTTTTTATGATTGTTTAAAATTGTTTGTATTACTTCATTATGTGCTTCACAACGAATTAAATTAAATGTAGTTCTCAACTTTTTAGAAGAGTACATTATTTTAATTAGTTTATTTTTAAATAACCTATTTACATGAATAAGAACCCTCCCCAAACCAAATAAATGAGGAAAATATAATGCCTTTTTTTGGTCACAAAAAGTATCCCAAGATTTTTTTATAAAATTTCTATTTTGAATTTTTTTTGAATTTTCATGAAAATTAGTCAAAAGTTCTTCTGATTCTTGTTGTGTTATTAAATTAATTCCTCCCTTTTCATTTGCTACAATAGGAATATAACTAGTTTGACTTGATAACTTCCCATTATCAAAATTTAAATCAACTTTTACTAATAAACCTTCATTCCAACTTTTACCATTTTTTCTGTATCCAAATATTGTATTTCCTTGTCCATATACAATTGTTCCATTATTATAATTCTCTTTGGTTCCAATACAATGACTGTGCTGACAAGTGACCATATCAGCACCAGAGTCAATCATTTTTCTACATTTTTTTTGTAATAGTGGGCTTGGAAATTGATAGTATTCTATACCTCCATGATATAAAATAACTAAATAATCTACTTCCTTTTTAAAGTTGGATATTACATCAAAATCATCATAAACATCTAATAAGTTTGCTCCAGCCTCATTTTCATATGCAGCATTAAACTCATGTTCTGCAAATGCCATTAACCCAATTTTAAAACCGTTCTTTTCAATAATTAATGGTTTTTTTGCTGCTACTTCATTTTCTCCAGCACCAACTGTTGCAATATTATTATTTTTACACGTTTCTAATGTACTTATAACACCTTCTACACCACAATCTTTAATGTGATTATTAGCTAAACCTAAAGCGTTAAAACCAGTAGATTTAAATACTTTGATAAAATTTGTATCTGCTTTTAAAATGGGGCCTGTTTTATAAACTTTAGAACACTTGTTAGTAAGTGCAAACTCTAAATTTCCAATAAGTACATCTGCTTTTTTTAATGTAGGCAACACATTAGTGAACAATGCTTTTATATTGTGTTGCTCAAAAAAATATTGTGTGTCTTTAGTTGGACAAATATCTCCGCAAATAGTTATTGTACACATTTTATTCATTTTAGCTTCTATAAAGTTTTTCAATATTTTTTGTATTCCCAATACTATCAAAACCTAGTTCTGAAATCTGATTCTGAATAGAAATCTTATCAATTTTTTTTTGTTCCTTAAATTTTAGTATTTCATCAACCCATTGTTGAATGTTAAAATTATTTAGAAATGTTACCAAATTCAAGTTCATATCAACACTTTTAGGAAAACCTGTATATAATACACAAGGAACTCCTGCAGCTTGAGACTCTACAGCTACTAGTCCAAAACCTTCCTGTAATGCAGGACTTACAAATATATCAAACGAATTTACTATTATTGGAACATCATCTCTATTTCCTAAATATATTATTTTATCAGATACTTGTAACTTCTTAGCTTTGCTTAAAATTTCATCTAAGTATAATTTATCATCCGCTCTACCAGCAAAAACAAATCTAAAATCAATTTCTCTTGCTTCTAATTCTTTTAATATATCAATTATAAAATCTACATTTTTATGTTTAACAACTCTTCCTATATTACCAAGAATAAGTGTATCTTTTTTATGATTATAAGACGTTAACAATTTATTAACTGAAATTTGAGAAACATTTTGAAAACTACTTATATCCACTGCATTTTTAATAATTGCTGATCTTTTTTCTTTTTGTAATTTCTTATAAAAAAGACTATCTAATGCCTCTTGAGAACAACCCCAATAATCAGTAGCAAATAATGCTATTAATAATTTTTGAAACTTTAGTTCAACAACACTTGATAATCTATGTAAAAAAGAGCCTCTAAATTTTAAATCTGCATGTGAATGTGCTATTATTTTTTTTATTCCTGCTATCCTCGCAGCCAATGCAATAACGCCACATTTAGCATTTAAATGTATATGTACTACATCTGGTGTTCCTATTTCATTACAAATTTTTTTAAACTCTTTTATATAGTTAATTAAACCTATATCCCATTGAGCTCCAATATATTTAAGTTTGCCACCAAGTGCTATAA
>Ga0316205_10001420_pt1 | contig 30238 bp, 24 predicted proteins | sample 3monthpyrite_MG_FD_204941 | JGI IMG/M metagenome (GOLD analysis project Ga0316205, IMG submission 204941) | Microbial mat bacterial communities from mineral coupon in-situ incubated in ocean water Damariscotta River, Maine, United States -... | ecosystem: Environmental > Aquatic > Marine >...
CTGCTCTACGAGCCAGCGAGTGATCTCAGGAAAGTCTGAAGGGGCCTGCCCGCAGATACCAACATACTTGCCTTGAGCTCGACAGGCATCAATTGCCATTTTCATCATTATTTTGACCGCTTCATTTCTTTCATCAAAACCGGTTAATAAACCCGAATCCCGATCAACGCCTAATGTAAGTTGTGTCAGATCATTTGAACCAATTGAAAAACCGTCAAAGTCAGCCAGGAACTTATCTGCCAGTAAAGCATTTGCAGGTATTTCACACATAAGGTAAATTTTCAAACCTGAGTCACCTCGGCTTAATCCAAATTCAGATAATAACTGTAATATATTTTTGCCTTCATCCACACTGCGTACAAATGGAATCATGATATCTATATTATCGAGCCCCATTTCTTCACGCACCATCTTTAACGCTTTACACTCCATCTCAAAGCAGTCACGAAAATCTTTAGATGGGTAGCGATATGCACCTCTAAATCCTATCATCGGATTTTCTTCATTCGGCTCAAACAACTCCCCACCAATTAAGGAAGCATACTCATTTGATTTGAAATCAGATAGCCTGACAATTACCTGTCGCGGGTAGAATGCGGCTGCAATCATACCTATACCTTCTGCCAGTTTCTTCTCATAAAAATCTATTGGGTTTGCAAATCCGGCAATATTTTCTCTCACCTCTGCCTTGATATCTACCGGTAATGAATCAAATTCAAGCAGCGCTCTGGGGTGGATTCGAATACTTGTATTAATTATAAATTCCAGTCTTGCTAAACCGACACCGTCTACAGGTAGCCTGGAAGTTTCAAATGCCAACTCAGGATTTGCCAGATTTAGCATAATATGTGTATCAGGATTTTTTAAATTAGAAACATCCTGTTTAATTTCACTAAAATTTAATAACCCAGGATAAATATACCCCGTATCTCCTTCTGCACATGAAACAGTTACTTTATTACCTGTTTTTATATTACAGGTCGCATCACCGCAGCCCACTACAGCTGGTACGCCTAGCTCCCTTGCAATTATTGCCGCATGGCAGGTTCGCCCACCACGATTGGTAACAATGGCAGAGGCAATTTTCATTACCGGCTCCCAGTCCGGGTCAGTTATATCTGTAACCAACACTTCACCCGGTTTTAACTTGTCCATTTCACTGGCATCCAAAATCACACAGGCTTTACCTGATGCAATTCGTTTACCAACACTTTTACCCACGGCCAAAGGTTGTGGCACTTCATCCTGCTCGATCTGAAAATGAGTTTGATAATGTTTATTCTCATCCGCATGAATGGTTTCAGGGCGCGCCTGTAAAATAAATAACTCTCCCGTGTCTCCGTCTTTTGCCCACTCTATATCCATTGGACGCCCATAGTGTTTTTCTATGCACAAGGCAAAACGCGAGAGCTGTAAAACATCATCATCGTTAATACTGAATTGATTCTGCTCTTCTACCGATACTTCAATATTACGTGTTGATAACCCCGCGGTAGTGTCATGGCTATAAATCATTTTAATATCTTTTTTGCCAAGGTAACGCCTGATAATCGGCTGCTTTGTTTCCAGCGTTGGTTTAAAAACATAAAACTCATCGGGATTAACTGAACCCTGAACTACATTTTCACCCAGACCCCAGGCAGCATTAATTAGAATAACATCTTCAAAACCCGTTTCTGTATCAATGGTAAACATAACGCCTGAGGAGCCGCTATCAGCACGTACCATTTTTTGCACACCAATGGACAGGGCCACATCCATATGCGCAAAACCTTTATCCACCCGATATGAAATCGCTCTGTCTGTAAAAAGTGAAGCATAAACTCGCTTACAGGTTAAAATTAAATTTCGACGGCCTGAAATATTCAGATAAGTTTCCTGCTGGCCGGCAAATGATGCCCCGGGAAGATCCTCTGCAGTAGCAGAGCTACGTACCGCGACGTCCGGGTACTCACCATACTCTTCGCTCAACTTTTCATATGCGGCGACTATTTCTGCTGCAAGATCTTCCGGCATTTCAGCATGCAATACCCAGCTACGAATTTGCCGACCTACTCTGGCTAAGGCATTAACATCATTGGTATCTAAGCCTTCAAGTGCGTTGCGCACTTTTTCAACCAGATTATTTTGTACCATATAGTGATGATATGCTTTGGACGTAGTGGCAAAACCGTTTGGTACCTTAATCCCCTGAGCAGACAGATTTTGATACATTTCTCCCAAAGAAGCATTTTTGCCCCCAACCTGATCTATATCGTCAATACCCACATCACCAAAGAAACGTACATACATTATGAAAATCCTTAATCAATAAATGAATAATTTAAATATTAGTATAAGACGTGACAAACAAAGTGCTGAAAAAACATATAAAAAGACTATTTAATTCTCTATCAAGCAGATAGTTTCACTGTCATGGCACATATCCATCGGGGATGGAACTCGTTTTTTGAGCTCCGTCCCCTTAACCCATACCACTAGAAACTGATAGAACCTATACCACCCAAAGCACTACAGAGTGGGCTTTAAATCACTATCAGTTTCTAGTGGTATGGGTTAAGGGGACAGGCGTAAAAAGCACGTCTTTCCCCGATAGAGATGTTCCTTAGCCAGGAATATATTTAAAAACGCCCATGCTCTAACATTAATAATGTGCAGTCTTTTACAAAGGGAATTTCATGATGCAATAAAGCCAGTTCTAGCTCATCGCTTTCTGTACCCGGGTTAAGAATTACCCGGGATGGATTTAATTTGACGATTTCATCTATTAACGGCTTTATTCTTTGAGGGCCGATATACAAAGTCAGCGTATCTACCGGAACTTGAATCTGCGACAAACTATGTTTTACCACCAGACCATCAATATTTTCTAATTTGGGATGTACCGGTAAAACATGATGACCGTACTCCTGCAGCATTTTTATCGCTTTATATGAATAGCGATGGGGTTTATTGCTGGCGCCGAGTACAACTATCTGAGAGTTTTGCATAGCTTATATTAACTATTCAGATGCTCGGGTTTTACAAATTTAACTTCCTGTGGAGCACTATAGTCTCGATCATAAACCAGGGTAATCTGCTGCTGACCGTCTTTTTCTTTTGACGCTACCTGCTTCAGCTCTGGTAGTCGCGTCGCCAGATAAGCCATGCTCGCAGATATCAGCTGCTCATCATCTGTCTTTATTGCCAGCATCAGTTGATCGGCTACAAACTGGGCCTTTTGCTCCTGATCAGGGGCAAAGATATTACCTTGTCCACTGGGAATACCCATATCCATTTTCTCATCCATTTTTTGCAGATAAGATAACTGTTGTTCAGCCAGCGGTTTACTCCGATCATATTCAATCTCAGATTCACCATTCACTACAGCAACCAAAATACTCATACTCTATAACCTAAAATTTGTTAAACCTGTACTCTTTATACCCGCCAAAGCAGATAGGTGAGCTATATTAACATATTTTAATTTTCCAGCCTTATTCTTATCCCTGAAGGCTGACTGCCTGATACAATAACGCCTTCTTAAAACCCTCAGGATACCCTATGAGCCAAGCCCCATCAGCCTTATTACTAATTGCAACCGGCTGCCAGCACTGCCCCAGCATGTTACTGAGCCTGTCTGATTTAATCAAAGAGGGCAAAATTTCCCAACTGGAGGTCGTTAATATTGTTGAAGCCCCGGAACGTGCACAGGCTTTAAATGTTCGTTCAGTGCCCTGGTTAAAAATTGGTGAGTATGAACTTGTCGGTCTGAAATCAAAATCAGAGATTCAGCAATGGATAGATAAATCAGTAGACACTGAGGATATGGGCGCTTATTTTGAGGAACTAATGGTCTCGGGTGAAATTTCAAAGGTGCAACAATTAGTTGAAGATAAACCCCGGCACATGAAAACGTTGCTAGACATCATGGCTAATGAAGAATCCAGTTTATCCGCACGCATTGGTGTAGGTGCAATTATCGAACAACTTGCTGGAAGTGAAATTTTACAGAACAATATCGATGAACTGGGTGCCTACTGCAAAAGCCCGGTGGCCAGAATTCGAAATGATGCCTGTTATTATTTAGGTTTAAGTCATCATGTAGAAGCTGAAAAATATATCCGTCCGCTACTGGACGACAGTGATGACGAAGTAAAAGAGATTGCCCAAGACGCACTAGATGAGATTAATGAAAACCAAATCAAAGTTTAGAAATTTAAAGGATGATATAAAATGAAATGCCATGAAGTCGATTACAAAATTATTGGTCACGACATGCAGATGGTCGAAGTAGAGCTCGACCCAAATGAAACCGTTATTGCTGAAGCAGGTGCAATGACCTACATGGAAGACAATATTACTTTCGAAACAAAAATGGGCGATGGCTCTGAGCCTGACCAGGGTTTTATGGGCAAATTATTCAGTGCAGGTAAACGTGCCATTTCTGGTGAGTCACTCTTTATGACCCACTTTACAAATACCGGTTCAGGTAAAAAGCATGTATCTTTTGCCTCTCCCTTTCCCGGCAGCATAATTGCTGTAGATATGTCGCAGATAAATGGTGGTCTGTTGTGTCAGAAAGATTCATTTCTGGCAGCGGCTTTAGGTACGAAGATAGATATCGCCTTTAACCGAAAACTGGGTACGGGTTTCTTTGGTGGTGAAGGCTTTATTTTAGAAAAACTTCAGGGTGATGGTATGGCCTTTATCCATGCAGGTGGCACGGTGGTAAAAAAAGAACTTAACAATGAAACACTGAGACTGGACACAGGCTGCCTGGTGGCATTTAGTGAAGGTATAGATTACAACATTGAAATGACAAAGGGCTTAAAGAGCATGTTCTTTGGCGGTGAAGGCATGTTTTTAGCAACCCTGAAAGGCACTGGATCAGTATGGATACAAAGCCTGCCATTCTCTCGTCTGGCTGATCGTGTGATAGAACATGCTCCCTCACATGGTGGTAGCGACAAGGGCGAGGGCTCGGTACTGGGTGGTATTGGTCGCATAATCAATTAGTAGAAAGAACTGTATAACAGAATTGACCTTCGTTAAGTCAATTGAAACCCACTAACATTACAATCATTTTTTAATTTATTGAAACCCTATATGAAAGCCTTCTGGAATACTTTTAATGCAGCACCGCACCGTTTATTCTTTTTTAGCGGTGCGGTGCAACTGATTCTTCCCATATTACTCTGGTCTGTTGAACTGCTCGGCAGATACACCAGTATCTGGTCACCTTTAAACACACAAATCCCCACTACCTGGGCACATAGTTTTGTGATGGTATATGGCCTGTTTATTTTTTTCATTTTTGGTTTTTTAATGACGGTATTTCCGCGCTGGATGAATACAAAACCAATAGACAAAGAACAATATATTATTCCTTTCGTCGCGCTTAATAGCGGTTTAATTATTTTCGAAATCAGCCTGTTTTATAATTTATCATCCCTGTTTTCTGGTCTCGCGATATTTTTATTTGGGTGGTTAAATGGTATTTTTATACTGTATCAATCATTTAAGCAGGCACCTGCACAAAATAAACGTTATGAAAAAGTTATTTTAGGCGCACTGATTTCAGGCGCTTTAGGTGTAACGAGTTACGGTTGGTGGATTTACAGTGATAACTGGCAATTCATGGAGTTAGCAATCACAGCTGGAATCTGGTGTTATTTACTTCCCTTATTATTCACTGTAAGTCATCGAATGCTACCCTTTTTTAGCAGTAACATAATTGATAATTACACTATTTTTCAGCCTGCCTATAGCCTGTGGATTTTTCTAACTGGCTGCGTGGCTCACTTTCTTTTAAGTGTATTTAACCTGCCTGAGTGGTTATTTTTGGCCGATATACCCTTAGCCGCCATTGCATTAATGCACACAATTCGCTGGCAATTGCTGGCTAGCTTTAAAGACAGATTACTCGCGGTGTTACATATGGCTTTTTTCTGGCTATTTATAGGCATGGTACTGTTCAGTGCACAAAGTTTACTCTTACAGGCTACGGGACAATATATCCTGGGTAAGTCACCCTTACATGCCATTACTATAGGCTTCTTTGCCTCATTGCTTATCGCAATGGCGTCACGTGTCACTATGGGGCATTCAGGTCGAATGCTGATTTTAGATAATATGAGCTGGTTGCTGTTTCTGGGCCTACAGCTCACTGCTATTATGCGTATATTCTCTGATCTTCAGTATGACAATGTTCTAATAAGTAACAACTTAAATTTGCTTGCAGCCGCATTGTGGCTACTTAGCTTATCAATCTGGTTTATCAAATATGCGCCTATGTATTTAAGTGTCAGGATTGATGGGAAAGAGGGTTAACAGGCTTTTAAGCTTTAAATAATTCAGGTTATTTCATAGCTGAAATTTGCTAAAGTATTACTTCTCCCTAAAGAGTATATAAACATGAGTTATGATAGCTATGAATTTCCACGGTTTTGTAAAAAATGCAACTGTGACCTTGAATTAGATGAATACGCAATCGACACACACACTTGCCAGAACAAACATACTTTCTTCTTTAAATGCCCGAAGTGTGCTGACTATGTAGCTACTGCTATGTCCAATATTCCCCAGGAAAAATGGAAAGACTTCATTCCCGCAGACGAAATAAATGAAGTAGAAGCAAAATACGAAGCTGCAATGAAAAGTCACTAAATTAGTAATATGAGCAACGAAAAAACTAAAACCGCTTTTTACAAACAACCGGCAATAATTATTTTTGTGTTATTTATTGCGGGCTTTTTTCTAGTTCAACATTTTTCAAAACAAATGATTTCAGATGAACCTCTGGTGCTAAGCAAAACCAGCACTCCTGAAATTATTATGTATAGCAGCCAAAATTGTCCCTATTGTTATATTGCCAAAGAGTTTTTTAAAAAACATAAACTTGCTTATACAGAATATGACATTGACCGCTCTGAAAAAAACATGCAGATGTTTTATTTACTCGGAGGCCGTGGCACGCCACTTGTAATAATTAATAAAGAAATCATTTACGGCTTTGATGAGCAACTAATGAGAAAAGCCTTATGAAAATCTGGGTCGATGCAGACGCCTGCCCCGTAGTCATAAAAGAAATTTTATTCAAAGCGGCAGAAAGAACTAAAACAAAAATGACTCTGATTGCGAATCATGTAATAAAAGTTCCTTCATCACAGGTCATCAACTTTATGCAGGTGTCTCATGGTTTTGATGTTGCTGATAACGAGATAGTTGCAAGGCTTAATTCAGGCGACCTGGTCATTACCAGTGATATTCCCCTTGCGGATGAAGCCATTGAAAAGGGCGCAACCTGCCTTAGCCCACGGGGTGAATTATTAACCCGGGCAAATATTAAGTCCCGACTAAATATGCGTGACTTTATGGATACATTACGTTCAAGTGGAATCGATACCGGGGGACAATCCGCTCTCAACAAAAGTGACAGAATGGCTTTTGCAAATCACCTGGATAAGTTTTTGACGCAAAACACTTAAGTCAAAATTGAATCAGCAAACAAGATAACCATAAAAAAAGTAGGATTTACTGCTATTCTTTTATAATCCTTAATAAATTAATAATAGCTAATGCACAGAATTCTAATAACAGCCTTGTTAGTTTCTTCCACTATCTCTGCCCATCAAGAAGGGGAAGACTTTTTAGCTATGTCACTTCAGGAGCTTTTACAGGTTGAAATCACCGGCTCCACGCTTACGTCAGAAAACTCTACAACTGTACCTGCGGCCGTATCTGTCTTCACCCATGATGAAATTATTCGCATGGGCGTTGATACACTTGATGAATTAATGAATTTAGTACCTGGTTTTCAGTCTTCACGTACATCATTTTCATCATTAATCTATCCTTTTTCCTCCCGTGGTAGACGCATAGCTCAGCCATCCGCTGAAGTATTAGTGCTGGTAGACGGGCAAAGGCTACAGGATCCCAGCACCAGCGGTAGCGCTGAAGTCATACCCAAGTACCCTCTAATAAATATTCAACGAGTTGAGTTCATGCGGGGCCCCGGTGCATCAGTCTACGGATCAAATGCAATGATGGGGGTTATTAATATCATTACCCGATCTGGTGTAAATGAATTAAGTGCCAGTTATGGCAGTTTTAATCGGCAACAGATCTATATGCAGACATCAACAAAACTCGATCATGGCACTATTGACGTATTTGGCCATATAGAAAAAGATGATGGTGATAATTACACAGTTCAGGACACTTTTAGCCCAAATCAGGTTGATACCGATGATCCTCGAAAACTGGCTAATTTAAATATTAAAGTTCACTGGGATAATACACTGCTAAATATTCAGCATAATCAGTTTAAGAGTAATAACTTTTATGAAGCTGATGGCATATCAAATAATTTTAATGAGCGAGACGCCATGCTCAGCTCAATCGCTTTAAAACATGATTTTAACTGGAAATCAGTTAACTCATATGCACGACTTAGTTACAGCCGTTCTGAGCTTAATCTTTCAGCGCAACTAACACCTGCAGGTTTTTTTAATAATGGTACGCCACCTGAAAGCTCCCCGCTAAGTAATGACCCTTTAATGGTTAGTCCTGCTTTCAAAAATTTCACTGAAACCCTTGCCCAGATACACAATAACTGGAATATTAATAAACAAAGCAGTCTGCAATTTGGAATAGAATTTAGACACCTGGATATTCCAGATGTAATTGCAGAGAATAACTTTGATGTCGGTGAACTGGCTAATGGTATAAACCCGGTCACCTATTACGGCAGCTTGCAACCGACAACCACCGTTCAGGCAAGATCTACTCGCCATATAGCAGGCCTGTACAGTCAATTGCAGCACCAGCTTTTCGACCAAACCGAGTTGACCATAGGCTTACGCTACGATGAGTTTTCCGATATAGACTCTCAAGTTAGCCCTAGATTAGGTTTAGTACAGACAATTAATTCCAGACATAACTTAAAGCTACTTTATGGTGAAGCATTTAGGGCACCCGCAGAGAATGAACTTAATTTACAAAACAATGTTCGCATTCTGGGAAATGATGAATTAAAAGCAGAAACCGTTCAAAGCCTTGAATTAATTTGGGTAGCACAATGGGAGCAAACAGGCTTTTCTATGGGTGTTTTTGAAAACAAATTTGATGACTCAATTGTTCAAACTAATATAGGCAACGGGAAATTACAATATACCAATACAGATCAGAGTGGCATTGAAGGTTTTGAGTTCGAACTGCTACATGAATTTACCCCTCAATGGTTATTACGTGTCAGCTATACTAATCTATATGAATTACCTGAACTTTCGTTCCATGAGGCAGACCAGCTCGGTTCATTAATGTTAAATTATCAGAAAAAAAAACTGCAAGCTAACTTAATAGCCACTTATAGTGGTGAACGTGAAATGGCCACCGCAGGTAGTGACAGTAATCGAATAACTCTGGAAGACTACTGGCAGTTATTTGCAAAAATAAATTATAAATTTTCAACTAACTGGCGGTTTTATATACAGGCAAAGAACCTTCTGGGTGAAGATTATTTAACACCTGCCTCCAATGCCCTGCTAATGGAAGGTGTATCTAATCGAGACCGTGAAATACTCACAGGTGTTATCTTGGAATTTTAATCCATTATTAAAATAGTTTAGATCGCTATTCCTCATAAATAGATAAAACTCCAATACTAAATCAGGTAAAATCTAAGAACATATCGACCGGTACTACTTTAATCACGGCTGAGCTAATTACCATTATGAGTGCACAAAAAACCTTACTAAAACTCAGTGTGAGCTGTGCAGTTGCGCAGAAAATTAAGGCCGGGTTTAAGGTAAGAGAATTGTAATTTTGGCACAATTTGTAAGAAACGAACTTATAATAATCGCTGATAACTTAATATTTTAAGCGACTAAAGGGTAAGACAATCGAATGAAAATAATATTAATTATTCTGTTAGCTATCTTTATCACAGGCTTAATGTATTTCATTTATCTGGGTTTTAAGTCGCACAACGGAACGGCACCTGGTCTTGTAGACGCAAAACTAACACCCTGCTCGATGAAGCCTAACTGTATCTGCACCGAATACCCAGAGCAGAAATTACATTACACCAATGCTATAAACTACGACGAACTTGATATTGATAAGATAACTGATGTCATTCAATCTACAGGTGGCATTATTTCTATTCATAAAGATAACTATATTGCTGCTACCTATACTTCTACTTTATTTAGATATGTTGATGATTTTGAATTGCGTATCGACACTGACAACAAGTTAATACATATACGTTCCGCATCTCGTGTAGGACACAGTGATATGGGTATCAACTTAAAACGTATTGAAAAATTTAAAACCCACCTGGAGTCTTTTTAATATCCCGGTATATTTTTAATATAGACTTACTTGCAGATCCCTATGGACCCATTACGACAGCGCTGATATTTAACCCAAATCGTACTACTCAATTTAGCGCCTGAAAAATTAGCGCCATCTATCACCGCACCTTGTATCGACGCAGCACTTAAGTCAGCCTTATCAAACTTCACATTCAATAAGTTGGCTTCTACAAATTTAGCAGATGTTAAGCTCGCTCCGCTAAAATCAGCACCTTCCAGATCTGCCTGACTAAAATCGGCATCATTAGCTGTTGTTTTTTTAAAGTCAGCAAGGGCAAGTTTAGCTCGACTGAAATTAACCTGATCCATCTCAACGCTTTCAAACAGACCCGCTGTTACTTTTGCTTCATAAAAGTCCGCTTTATTCAGCTTACTTTTCTTAAAAGAAGTTTCTTTAATCTCGGCACGGCTAAAACGTGCAGCATCTATAATTGCAGATGAAAAATCTGCCTGTGTGATTTTCGCGTTATTTAGTTTTGCTCGTTCAATACGCGATTTTATAAATTTTGTATTCTCTAATGTTGAAAAACTTAAGTCCGCTCCCTGTAAACGGGCATTCGATAAATCAGTATTTGTAAAATTTACACGCCTTAGTATTGCACCTTGTAAATTAACTCCTGATAAATCCAGTTCACTTTTATCACAGCCTGTCCAGTTCACTCCTGCCCTTGCTTCATCATCACATTTAGCCTGTACTGAAAATGATAAAGCCATTAAAGATATAAACACTAAACTATATTGCATTACTAAAATACCCTGCTTTTATACTTGTTATTACCCAATAATTTCATCAGAAATCGGGACTTTGTCTTAATCTAAAATAGCCAGCTCTCTGATTAAATACCATATTGATAATGAATAAAATCTAATTTTTCTTTTTTCTAAGAGAACGAATTAAAAATCTTGAAGAATCTAAAGCATATCGCACCCTGCTTGATACTGGCAAGGGCTCATCACATATCTTCGCCGCCAAAAACTCTGAACATAGAAATGCACTGCTAAATCCCCTCGCCCCATAACCTGTATTGACGAATAAACCCGATAAGACTTCAGCTCTGGGATACCGTGACGCAGCTTTGCCTTTATTTAAGTCAGCGTAATCTTTCAGTGCCTTATGACAATCGATAACATGCCCTACTATTGGCAATCTGTCGGTAGTAACAGCCCTCACTGAGGCTCTGCCACCCGTTATATCATCATTATTAAATAAACCCTCAAACCAGTGCTCAACATTCTGCAAATTATCCAGAAAGTCTTTATCCCTTAAATCAGAAGTATGATCATCAAGCTCAAAACTCGCGCCAGATACATGTAAACCATTATTTTCGGGCATTAAATATGCTTCAAAAGATAATGGCAGTTTCAGTTTTTTACTACATTGATTAGCTTTATAGTAGCTCAACTGCCCTCGGGCAGGTCTGAGTTCGAGATGTTCTACTTGAGAAAACTGCTTCATACTCCAGGCATTAGCCAGAATAAGGCAAGGCGTCTCAGCAACCGCTTTATTATTTCTCAATAATTGCCATTGGTTAGTCTCATAACGAATGGTGTCTACATGTGTATTACAGGTAATGGTTAATGCATCACCCATTTCATCTATCATACACTTAAATAATTTTTCAGGAAAAACACAGGCCGCCTTAGGAAAATAATGGACAGGCTGTTCAATGAATAATCCACTCTGTTCACTCGCATCTTTTGCACTCATTTTCAGAGCCAGTGAGTCATCTTGAGGATATTTAGATATTTGCTTTCTTATTCGCTCACTGCAAGCCAGTTGCATGCCCCCGGTTTGCTGCCAGGATTCCTGCTGAGGGTCTATTAACTGCAAACAACGTAATGCATACAAATAGGCAGTAGTCGAAAACTCGGCATCCGCTGAGTTATCTAAACTCAGGCGCGGCATTATCATCCCCACCGGGTTTCCTGAAGCTTGAGCAGCATACTCAGCTGCTTCTTCAATAATTTCAACCTGAAACCCCCGCTTAATTAAATTCCATGCACTACATAACCCCGCCAAGCCTCCACCGAGTATTGTGATTTTTTTTTCAGTTGTATTTAATAGCTCGGGTTCGTACCAGGGCTGAGAAACATTTTTTTCAGCTATTACATCTCCACTTAGTTTAGCGGTTAACATATGGCGTTTATTACCGGTACCGCTAACCTTTTCTACATCAAAGCCTTCGGCTATAAGGGCTCGTTTTACAAAACCAGCTGCTGTATAGGTGCTTATTGTCGTGCCTTTCTGACTTAATCGCTTAATATGCGAAAAAACATGTTCACTCCACATATCAGGATTACAACCGGGTGCAAAACCATCTAGAAACCAGGCATCAACCTTTGCCTGCATTTGCGGCAACATTACATGCACATCACCTATCATTAATACCAGTTTTACACGCCCTGAAAACAAATTGAATGTATGAAAGCCATCACTGGCAACACAATATTGCTGCTGTAAAGGTTTAGATATGAACTCAAATTCAGGCCATGAATTTTGTGCTGTAATTAAGTCCTCAAGCAAAAACGGAGAATTTTCAACCGAATAAAAATGTAGTGACTGACGTGTATCACTTAGTTCTAGCCAGTGCTTAACGGTTATTAAAAAATTAAGTCCTGAGCCAAATCCCGTCTCTGTTACCACAAAAGTGGCGTGATTGTTTTCAGTAAAACGCTGTTGTAACTGATTATGCTTGATAAATACATGTTCAGTTTCTTCTATTCCATTATCAATAGAAAAATAAACATCATCAAATTCAGGGTTATAAGGCTGGCCATCACGCCATTCAAGATTTGCATACTTCATGAGTAGATTATACTATCCAGACTCGCCTGCAGTCAGATTAGTTTTTAATACCTCAAAATTCATGAATACCAAACAAGCCTATAAACATTGCCTGAACATTTCAAAAAACCACTATGAAAACTTTCCAGTTGCTTCCTGGATTCTACCCCGTCGAATGCGCCTGCCAACAGCCGCTATTTATGCTTTTGCCCGACGTGCCGATGATTTTGCCGACGAAGGTGATTTAACAGACCAGCAAAGGCTGAATGAGCTGAATCAACTATCAATACAGGTGAACGACTTATACGCAGGCAATGTCAGCTCAGACCCTGTTTTTATTGCGCTTGCAGATTGTGTAGAACGTTTTTCATTACCAAAAGAGTTATTTTTAGACTTGATTGAAGCCTTTAAGCAGGACATCGAAAAAAAGCGCTACGCTGATTTTGGTGAGCTGATGCAGTATTGTCGTCGTTCTGCAAATCCGGTTGGTCGTTTAATGTTGCATTTATATGGCCAGACAGATCGCATTAGTCTGGGACAATCTGACGCTATCTGTACTTCACTTCAATTAATAAATTTTTATCAGGATATGGCTCAGGACTATGAAGAACTAGGCCGCATTTATATACCGCAAGATGAGATACGTGCATCTTTTGTAAATGAAACCTACTTTAATAATCGTCGTACTGATGGCCCCATGATTCTACTTATGCGCAAACAGTATGAGCGGGCACACAAACTGTTACAGGGAGGCGCCCCATTAGGTAAATCGCTGAAAGGTCGATTTGGCTTTGAAATAAGAATGATCATAGCAGCGGCATCTAATATTTTATTAAAATTAGATAAAGAAACTGATGATCTGTTTAGTCGCCCCCGTTTGAAATTTACTGACTGGGTGTGGGTGTTCTGGAAAGCGCTTAGAGCAAAATAACTTTAACTCACTTTTTTATAAAATAAGCCAACGACTCTATAGTGTTTCCACAACCATATTAGCCCAGGTAACAGCCTCTACATGCGCTACAAAAAGATCATTTGAACCCAGCTCTGCAAACTGGACAGTTTCTGGCTTAGACACTTCATAAGCAAGTGCACAGTTAATTGCCTGACCTATCATTCCTTCACGTTTTAATAATGCAGCTACCACTTCTTGACTCAACGGCAAGGGCTCAATAAGGCTACTGATTTCACGTTCCATTAATATATCTAAAGCAGAAAACATGCCTGCGGTAAAATAGGTTTCAATTGATTTAAGATTTGCCTGTTCAGCTAATAGCTCGCACATCTTTCCACGAGTCATGGCAATTTGTATCATTTCAGAGGGCCTGTCATCCAGTTTTGACAATGCAATCATAGACGCCCAGCTACGTAACTGGTTTCTTCCCAGTATTACTATGGCATGTTTAATTGAGTCAACTTTATTACTAAACCCAAAAAATGGTGAGTTGATTAATTTCAGCATTTTATAACTCATTGACACATCAAAACTAATGGCTTCTTCTAAATCTTCTACATCTGCTTTCGCGTTATTCAAGACTGATAATAAATTCAGTACGGCCAGTTTATTACTGGGCATTTTTTTGCTTTTTATAATACGCGGGCGACTTAAAAAATAACCCTGAAAATAATCAAAACCAAGATCACGACAAAATTCAAACTCTTCCATTGTCTCAACCTTTTCAGCAAGCAAAAGTGCCTTATATTTTTTTAAGGTTTTTACATGTTGAACCAGTTCTTTCCGGTCTAACTGCATTAGATCAATTTTAATAATATCAACCAGTGAAACGATGGGTTTATGCGAAGGGTTATAAATATAATCATCCAGTGCAATGATAAAGCCTGCTTCTTTCAAGCGCTCCACAGATTTAATTAATTTAACAGTAATCGGAATATCTTCAAGAATCTCCAACACGACCTGCTTTGGAGAAATAGGTAATGCATCTTCATCCAGAAAAAACTGTTCCGTTAAATTAATAAATGCCAGTCGATCTCCTACCAGTTTTTCAAGACCGATCTCTAGAAAACTATTAATAATGGTTGTTGAGGTAGCGCCATCTGCACTTAACTCCCCCATGGCGGCAGCATTTTCTTCTCCACCTCTAAACAGCAATTCATAACCGTGCACACCCAGATTGTTGTTATAAATGGGTTGTCGGCCTACATATACATCTGACATTAAGCTTTTTTCCTGATTATTGTTACATCTATTTAACAGTCTAATAAAATACTAGCTCATTACTTAAACATTACCACCAGGATTAAAGAAATATCGTGTAATTACAGTTAATTACACGATATTCGATGACTTGCGATGAAATATTATTCAGACCTTATTTTTTAGCTTTTCGTAGCATAAGAACAGGGATCAGAAACATCAACATCCAGATATTCATAGCTCCTCCGCCGCCGCCACCAAAACTCGGGCGTGGTGCCTTAAACATCGGCTTACTGCTATCTACTCGTTTTGAAACCACTGGCTGCACTGCTCGCTGTTGTTGAGCGGCCTGTTCAGTTTTAAGGCGTTTTTGGTTTGAACGTTTAATACCGTAAGTGTCATACATTTCATCACGCATCACCACCATAGAGGTATAATTACTTACCAGACTGTATTCCAGAGCAATATCCGTTACCGCCTGTTTAATGTCAGCCTGTTCACCAAAGTTATTTATTTCTTCCATCATGTTTTCAATTGAAGCATAAGCCCAAAGCCTTTCAATTTCTGGATTACGCTTATCAACTGAAGGAAATGATATTTGTGTACGGTATTCTTTTTCAACTCCAGATATTTTACCTGTTAGTTTTACATCAGCAATTCCATCACCGAAGTAATGTCCAAACACTATCAGCTGTTGACCTCGATACAGGCTACCAATGGACGCTGGTGTCAGGTCTGCTGTTTTCAGGCTAGAGCCGTTATTCCCATTAATCGAGAGTTTTACACCATGAAGATTTTCATGGGTCATTTTACTACCCGCCTGTAGCACTTTACCCACAATATCATCACTGTTAGAGATACTCAGTGCAAAACCATTTGATACTTTGGTCATCACCTCAAGCAAGGGGCGGTTTGCGCTATTACCCATTACAAAAGTAAACAAACGTACATCCTGTTTTTTAAGCAGATCAATGAATTTTCGTTGATGTGTTTCACCAACATTAGCGACACCATCTGTAACCAGAACAATCGCACTGCTTCTGTCTGCATCAATATTCTTTAGAGCACTGGCCAATCCTTTATACAAATTGGTTCCATTATTCGGTTGAACCTGAGCCACCTGATTACTGAAATGTTTAATATTTTCAGGCGTTGCATTCTCATAACCCGATGTCAGTTCTCTTGCATTACTATTGAATAGAATAATGCGAAAACGATCATTGCTTCTCATTTTACCCAGCGCTTTCTGTACCGCATCAGCAAGGGTTGCATACTTTCCTTGCATTGAACCTGAAATATCTAGCACAAATACCCAATCGCTACCTTCGGTAACCGGCTTCAAATCATCACCCGGTGTCAGCGTTAGCATAAACGTACCGCGCTTTTCGTTCTCGGCTTTATAGGTCACCATATCAACACTGCCTGGCAAACCTTCTTTATGTCTCCAGTAAACCAGTAGGTCTTTATCAAGTGTAAAAACAGGTTTATTACTTGAAGAAACCTGCCCTTCCTGAACAGCAACATTACTATTAGCAAGATTCACAACCCAGTCACCATTGGCATTTTTCTGAGGCGTCGCAGTAGGTTGATTTGGAAAACGCAGGGCTTCTATAGGGTAATCTGATTTAAGCGTTAGATTAAATGAAAAGGCTTCCATCACCTCGTTGTTTGCAGTCCAGAAAGATAGTTTCTGCTCATCAACACCGCCTTCTTCCAGTGGATACACGTACCGCCCTATACCCGTATCCATATGCGCCGGTTGCAAATATACAAATCGTACTTTGGTATCCTGCCCAGCCCGAACATGACTCACACTTATATCAAATGTTTTATAACTGTCTTTCTCAGTAAGCCCTGCTTCTCGACCCGCTGATTTTTCCTGCTCATAAACCTGACGTGCTTTATTTTTTTCCAGCACTTCACCGGTTACCGGTTTGCCGTCTATCCATATTGTAAATTCTGCAACAGCGGCTTTCTCTGGAACTGGAAAAGAATAAACCGCTTCAAGATCCTGCGCATGGGGGTTATGAAATACCTGTTCAACCTCGGTAATGGCATAGCCATCTTCAATAGTCACATTCACATCATGTTGCTTTATTTTCAAGGCTGGCAGATTACCGTCAGCTGGCGTTAGTAGACCCGCTGCAAAACTAAAACTGCTCAATAGCAGATTAAGCATCAGGGATAGTGCACCAAGGTGCAAAGTTGATTTTAGGTGTTTCATGGTATGTCCTCCTTTGTTATTGACGCTTACAAGTTTGGCTAAAAACCATTTAAAATAAACTTTTATAGAATTTGTTGTTTATTTTTAACCCAATAGTCTATATATTTTATACTTTATATTGTGAGGATATACATATGACTCAAACCAGTGCGCTGATTGACACACTTAAAAAATCCCTGAAAAACCACCATTTAACCTATAGCCTGGTTGCAGCAAAACTCGATATGAGTGAAGCCAATGTCAAACGCATGTTTGCCACTAAGCGATTTAGTCTCGACCGTCTTGAAGAGATCTGCCAGCTTATGCAAATGGAATTAAGTGATTTATTTCAACTTTATGAAGAATCAAGGCAGCGCATAAATCAGCTCACTTTGCAGCAGGAGAAAGAACTGGTTGCCAATGAAAAATTGCTTTTAATTGCCGTGAGTGTGCGTAACCGATTAACGTTTAAAGACATGCTCAGAAATTATGAAATTTCTGAAACAGAATGCATTCAGTATTTAGCTAAACTGGATAAATTAAAAATCATAGACCTATTACCTAACAATAGAATAAAACTGCGTATAGACGACGGTTTTAGCTGGCTAAAAAATGGCCCAATAGAACAATTTTTTGAGCAACAGATTCAAAGTCAGTTTCTAAAATCTCGTTTTAACGGTGACTGTGAGAAACGAAAATTTTTATTTGGATTACTGGGTGATTCCTCGGTTCAGATATTAATTAATAAAATTGGCACACTCGCCAATGAGTTTTCCGAACTACATCGTCAGGACGCCTCATTACCCCTTGAGAAACGTCATAACGTTGGTTTTATGTTAGCGCTACGTCCATGGGAATTAGAGAAGTTTCAACCTTTGCTTAGATTACCGCCAAACAAAAGAAGCGTCTTATATGACAGGGATTAACATTAGTGCACAGACTCAGGTTCATATTTTGTAAATATCAATCACAATAAAGTATATTTATAATAAACCAAAAGAATAATAAAAGTATATTTACTCACAATAAGTTTATTTATTATACCTTCAGGTCCATTATCTCAACATACCTAACCAGAAGGACATTATTATGTTGAGCTCATCTTTTAAAGCATTGCTTCGCGGACTACTTAAACTTATCTACCGTGTTGAAATTAATGGCATTGAACACCTGCAACAAATGAGTAAACGCAGTCTAGTGGTGTCTAACCACACGTCATTTATTGATGCCGTACTGCTATACGCCTTTCTACCTGTCCCAACAACCTTTGCCATTAATACCTATGTGGCAAACAGCTGGATAGGTAAACTGGCATCACAAGTGTGTGAACTTTTTCCAATGAATCCGGCAAATCCGCTTTCAATACGTTCACTCATTCACCGCGTACAAAAAGGCGGCTGCGTTGTGATCTTTCCTGAAGGTCGTATCACTGTAACCGGCTCTCTCATGAAAGTTTATCCTGGCCCGGGTCTGGTTGCAGATAAATCAAAAGCGACTGTGCTGCCTGTTTGTATAGAAGGCGCTCAGTTCACACCTTTTTCCAGATTGCGTGGCACAATGAAGCTAAGGTGGTTTCCAAAAATAACCCTTAATGTTCAGGCGCCACGTTCACTTTATATAGACCCAGAACTTCGCGGTCGACAACGCCGCACACAGGCTGGGCGACTTTTGTCAGACCTGATGTCTGAAATGATATTTGAGAGCTCAAAGCAAGATCAAACACTCATAGAAAAATTGCTTGAAGCACGAAAAATTCACGGTGGTAAGCACCTTGTAGTAGAGGATATTAACCGCGTACCTTTGAGTTATAACTCACTGATCACAAAATCACTGGTACTCGGAAAAGAGCTAGCTAAACTAACTAATGAAAAGGAAACCGTAGGAGTACTATTGCCAGGCACAATTGCCGCTGCTGCTACTTTCTGGGGTCTGCAAATAACCGGTCGTACACCTGCTATGCTAAATTTCACCGCAGGTACCCAGGGCTTGATTAGCGCCTGTGAAACCGCTGTGCTAAAACGTGTCATTACATCAAGAGCGTTTATAGAGCAGGCAAACCTTACTGAAACAGTTCACACGCTATCAACTAAGGTAGAACTAATTTACCTTGAAGACATCGCTAAAAAAATTAATCTACTATCTAAACTTAGCGGCCTGTTTATAAGTAGGTTTGATTCACTGATCCATCTTTACTCAAAAAGAAGAAATCATGAACAGGCGGTTATTCTTTTTACATCTGGATCTGAAGGCACACCAAAAGGTGTTGTTCTTTCACATCAAAACCTTCTTTCGAATATTCAGCAGCTACAATCTCGAATAGATTTCAAGAGTAATGATATTGCACTTAATGCTCTGCCGCTTTTCCACTCTTTTGGACTAACTGCAGGCATGATTATGCCCCTTACATCGGGTGTTAAGGTTTTCTTTTACCCTTCACCTTTGCATTACCGGGTAGTTCCTGAAATTGCTTATGATATTAATGCCACAATAATGTTTGGTACCAATACTTTTCTAAAAGGCTACGCTCGCTTTGCCGATGCATATGATTTTTATAGTTTGCGTTATGTATTTGCCGGTGCAGAAAAACTACAAAACGAGGTTCGAGATATCTGGCAAAATAAATTTGGTGTGCGTATTTTTGAAGGATATGGCGCCACCGAAGCAAGCCCGGTACTGGCGGGAAATAATCCGATGGATAATCGCCCCGGTACTGTAGGGCGTCTGATGCCAGGTATTGAATATCGTCTGCTCAGTATTCCCGGTCTGGATAAAGGGCAACGTCTGCAAGTTCGCGGACCCAACATTATGCAGGGTTACTTGCTGCATGATAACCCCGGCACCCTGATACCACCAAAAACTGAACTGGGTGAAGGCTGGTATGATACCGGCGATATAGTCACGATTGATTCAGAAGGTTTTGTAAGTATTTGTGGTCGAGCTAAGCGATTTGCAAAAATTGCTGGTGAAATGGTTTCACTTACATCGGTAGAAGCACTTGCCAGTAAAGTATGGCCTGATGCATTGCATGCAGCTATTGCAATAGCTGATGAGCGTAAAGGGGAACAAATTATACTACTTACAGAAGCCAAAAACGCTCAACGAGTTGAACTACTCTCACAGGCAAAAAATGACGGTGTTAGTGAACTTGGCGTACCAAAGCAGGTTAAGGTTATTAATAAAATACCTGTACTAGGAACGGGAAAAATTGATTATATAAGCATCGAAAAATCTGCAATATAATCTTAAAAATAAAATCAATAATAAAAGTTACCCTATTATGAAAAAAGATATTTATAAAGTATTGAGCGCACAATTTCTAACGGCCTTTGCTGACAATGCTGTGCTGTTTACCGCTGTCACAATGGTTATGCAACAAATAGAAGTCGGTGGCTGGTACATACCCGCATTGCAGGCATCTTTTCTGGTCGCTTATGTTATCTTTGCACCCTGGGTTGGTGGTTACGCTGATGGCAGGCCAAAACGCAATGTTATGTTGTCTGCAAACTTGATTAAAGCAATCGGTGCCGCTTTTTTGTTGTTGAATATAGAGCCGGTGTTTGCCTATTCTATAATAGGTCTGGGTGCCGCCATATACAGCCCTGCAAAATATGGAATACTCCCCGAACTGGTTGATAAAGAGTCACTGGTAAAAGCAAATGGCTGGATAGAGGGCTCTACTATTCTGGCGATTTTGAGTGGCACGCTAGTAGGTGCGGCACTTGCTGAATATTCTATTTTTATGGCACTCATTATGGTGATTGGTTTGTACCTAAGCTCGGCTATCATTGCTAAAACTATCAAACATAAGCACATTGTCGGTAAGTCTTCTGAAAAAGCATTGAGATCTTTTTATTCACAAATGCAGGGTTTGCTGGAAACACCAAGAGCGCGCTTTGCAACACTGGGGGTGAGTTTGTTCTGGGCAGCGGCCACTGTTTTGCGTGTTTTGCTCATAGCCTGGGCACCTGTGGTTTTGTTTATTTACACAACAACAGAAATCGCACTGCTAACCTTGTTTGTTGCCGTGGGTATTGCTGTGGGTTCTATATTGGTGCCAAAGTTGATTCCTATTGCCTATCTAAGAAGAGCAAGACTGGCAGCGTATGCGATGGGACTGGTTATAATTAGCCTCTCATTGCTTGAAAATATCTGGGCTGCAAGAGGCGGACTGTTTCTTGCTGGTGTTTGTGGCGGGCTTTTTGTGGTGCCGATTAATGCGGCACTTCAGGAAATCGGACACCTTTCAATCGGTGCAGGTGGTGCGGTAGCCATACAGAATTTTTTTGAAAATTTTGCCATGCTCATTGCGTCAGGTGTTTATGCGATGGTAGCAGGATCTGGCGTAAGCCCGGTTATTACTATGACATCACTCGGGGCGATCGTGATTGCACTCACTATGCTGGTATCTTTTCATCTACCAAAGGATACCGGCTCTTTGGCCGACTCATAAAGATAGAATAATAAAGGTCGAATTATAAGGGTGAAATCACTGGTATTCTTTCACACAATCACGCCCCGATTCTTTTGCCTGGTATAAAGCTTCATCGGCTCGTTCTACAGCTTGCCATGCTTTTTCATCATCAGGTCTAACTTCAGAAATACCAACTGATACAGTCACATCAATTGGCGTTGTACCAATAATTATTTTTTGCTTTGCCATGCCTATTCGTGCAGCGTTCATTAAGTCTGAAGCAACTACCTGACTAGTTTCAGGAAACAGAAGAATAAACTCTTCTCCTCCATAACGACCTATACAGTCACTTTTTCTCAAAATATCTCGATAAAAGCCGCAAATACGCTTAAGCACATGATCACCTGCAACATGTCCAAACTGATCGTTTATTTTTTTAAAATGATCAATATCTAACATAGCTACGCTATAAACGTGCTTATATCGCTGGGCATTTTCAAAAGCCTGTTCTATTAAAAGTGAAACTGATTTTCTATTTACCGCACCAGTGAGCGAATCAAAACAGTGCTCATGTTCTATTAAGGTATCTCTTAGCTTTGTTAATAAATCAATTAAGTGACGTTGGTTTGTTAAGAAGGAGTGATAATCATCTACCTCAATTTTTTCTTTTTTACCACAGCTAATAGCTAAATCTCTGGCATGTGAATGCATATATTCATGTACAGGTTCAATTGCTGCAAACTCTCTTATAGAGCGAATAGAGTCACAAACATCACCGTAATACCATTTTCCAAATTCACAATGTTTATGGGCGGCTTCATTAAGAATATCGTTTGAAAATGGCTGATCACATACAATAGATGTATGCAGATTATCAAACCAGATACGATGACGGCTAATGGCGGCATTAAGCACGAGCAATGCAGCTTCAACTTCATCAGATGCAAACTGATACACCATTTTTTTCATTATTAATCCTGAACATTAAAAATCTTGCCGGCTAAGGGGGAGTTACAGTAGCCGCTAATTGCATTACAGTAATATTAATATTAGTTCAAGAGGCAAGCTTCTGCCTGTCACCAGTCACCGCCTCCTAAAGTATTATATATTTCATATAACATATTCAAATAACGACTCTACCCTTGATGGTTATATGAATATCCCGATATTAGTCATAAACTGAAGGTTTAGAGTGTCTCGGGCGCTAAATAAGTGGTTTTACAGGCATCTTTAATAATAAATCATAATTCCTCTTTGCCTTATTTACAGCTATACGTCAAAATTCAACATTCTGAAAACTTTTAAATCAAATATGACGCCAGACCAATATTGTCAGGATAAAGCAGCCTCCAGTGGCTCGAGCTTTTACTCTAGCTTTCGCTTTTTACCCGAACTCAAAAGACGTGCAATTACTGCTCTTTATGCTTTTTGTCGTGAAGTAGATGATGTCGTAGATGAATGTAAAGATGAAGTTGTCGCCAGGCAAACCTTGAATTGGTGGCGTGAAGAAGTTACTAAACTGTACAAAGGTCAGGCTACTCACCCTGTGACACAGGCGTTACAAGATTTACTCAATGATTTTAACCTGGCTGAAGAATACCTGTTAGAAGTTATTGATGGCATGGAAATGGATCTGGACATTCATCAGTATGCTACTTTTAAAGACCTTTCTCTGTATTGTTACCGTGCAGCCAGTGTAGTTGGTTTACTTTCAGCCGAGATATTTGGCTTTAATAACAGACAAACATTAAAGTATGCACATGATTTAGGCATGGCATTTCAACTCACCAATATATTACGTGATGTAAGAGAAGATGCTGAACGAGGAAGAGTCTATATACCTCAGGATGAGTTACATCAATTTGGTGTAAGTCTGCAAAATTTAACTCAGCCGGTTACCAGTGATGCTGTTAAAAAACTGTTTCACTTTCAGGCTGACAGAGCACGTGAATATTATATAAAAGCATTTAACCAGTTACCCGATGAGGATCGTTTTTCACAACGTACTGGTTTAATAATGGCCGAAATTTACCTGTCTTTGTTAGAAGAAATTGAGAATGACGGATACCGGGTTCTCGAACACCGCATAAAACTAACCCCAACCCGTAAACTCTGGTTAGCCTGGCGTGCTTCTCGACGCGAGAAAAAACGTTATAAACACTATAAGCAAAATAAAGCTTAACCACCATGTCGGCAAAAAAAAATATAGCCATTGTAGGCGGTGGCTGGGCAGGTCTGGCAGCCGCGGTCGAATTATGCAAACACGATTATAATATCACTGTATTTGAGTCATCGCCGCAATTGGGCGGACGCGCCCGAAGCATAAGCTGGAACAACATCACTCTGGATAATGGCCAGCATTTAATGATTGGCGCTTACCAGCAAATGCTTGACTGTCTAAAAATAATGCAGGCTGATACATCCCGGTTATTCAAGCAGCTTCCTCATCGAATGTTAATGCTGAACTCTCAAAATGGTGAAACCACATTTGATTTGAAACTACCGACTTATCCGGCCCCCCTACATTTATTGTTTGGTGTTTTAAATACGCCTAGCCTGTCATTAAAAGAAAAAATATTATTGTTATTTCGATTTAATAAATTATTAAATACGCCAATTGAAACAGATTTATCAGTCAGTGAATGGTTAAGTCGTGCAAAACTTCCAGAAAATTATCGATTAAACTTACTTGAACCGGTTTGTCTGGCCGCATTAACTACACACCCTACGCAAGCATCTGCAAAAGCGTTTCAAAGTGTATTACAGCAAACTTTTAATGCACCGGCAGAATCTACTGACCTGTTAATTCCAACCACCGATTTGGCTAATGTATTTCCCGCTTTAGCAGAAAAGTTTATTCTGCAGCAAGGGGGAGAAATTAAAACACGCTGTAAAGTTCAACAGTTATTACACGACAACAGTCAAATTCATTCTATTCAGGCAAATGATGAAGTGATAAGTTTTGATCAGGTTATCCTGGCCACTCCCCCAGTCGTTTCAGCAAAACTGCTCCAGAGCATACCTGCCTGTAAGCATATCTGTGAACAAATTAAGCAATTAAAATTTGAACCCGTATCAACATTATATTTACAGTTTAAAGACCCCGTATCACTACCCTACCCTATGTTAGGTTTAATTAATGGCCTGGGTGAATGGGTATTTGAACGTGCGACGAGTGGCCATAATGATATCCTTGCTGTTGTGATTAGCGCCCATGGCGAGCACCTGAACCTGACAGAAGAGAATCTAATTAAGACTGTTTACGACGAACTATCTAATGTTATAGAGAACTTACCCGAACTCTTAGACAGTAAGTTAATAATAGAAAAAAAAGCGACCATCCAGTGCCACCCGAATGTAGATAAAAACCGGCCTGGCATCGATACAGATTTGAGAAATCTCAAATTATGTGGTGATTATGTCTATATTGAAGAAAATAATCAGCCCGGACTGCCATCAACACTCGAAGGAGCAGTGCGCTCTGGTGTAAAATGCGCACAATCTATTTGAAAAGACCAGAAATTAAACTAAATAAACATTGAGAACACTATGCAATATCAGGCACAGCCCAATTTTCTAAAAGATAAAATCATTCTTGTCACCGGAGCCGGTGATGGTCTGGGTCAGGCTGCTGCTAAGGCCTATGCGGAATATGGTGCAACAGTCATTCTGCTCGGGCGAACCACTAAAAAGCTTGAAAAAACCTATGATGACATTGTCAACGCAGGACATACCGAACCGGCTATATACCCTTTAAATCTGGAAGGCGCGACGCCTAAAGATTATGAAGAACTAGCCCAAACCTTAAGAGAGCAGTTCGGTGCATTACATGGTTTATTACATAATGCCGCCATTTTAGGTGTAACAACACCCATTCAACAACATGATATCGATGTCTGGTACAAGGTCATGCAGGTAAATTTGAACGCTCCTTTTGTCATGACCCGTGCACTTCTACCCCTGCTTCGAGACACTCCTGGCTCCAGGATCATATTCACCACTGATGATAAATCATCGGCTTACTGGGGTGCCTATGGCATTTCAAAAGATGCGCTTACCAGCTTCATGAAAATACTGGGTGATGAGCTAGATACCGAAGAACATGCTGTAAAGGTAAATGCAATCAACCCCGGCGCCGTTAGAACACAAATGCGTGTCCGCGCATTCCCGGGTGAAAACCCTGACGAAATGCCATTAACAGATGAAGTCATGCCAACCTACCTGTACCTGATGAGCGATGACTGTAAAGAGATAGCGCAGACTGTTCATGCGCAAAAATAAGGCAAAAAGCTTAAGAAACGACTACTATTGGTGGTATAGCAAAGCTATCATGTCCTATTTTTGACAACAGGTATAGATAAATGAGTTTTCATTCATGTTAGATACACCAGACAAATATGCCAAACAAATCAATGACTTACGTGAACTAGGCTTCCGCAGTATATCTACCATACTCGACAGTATTGATGCTCTGGTATATGTCGCAGATATGGACACATACGAACTTATTTTCGCTAATGAATATGGCCGTAAGATTTGGGGCGATATTCAGGGTAAAACCTGCTGGAAAGTGCTTCAGGAGGGCCAGGGTGGCCCCTGTACATTTTGCACAAACGATCGCTTAATAGATAAAGATGGTAGACCGACTGGTGTTTATGTCTGGGAGTTTCAAAATACAGCCAATCAACGCTGGTACCAATGTCGTGACCGAGCAATCACCTGGGTAGACGGGCGTATTGTTCGCATGGAAGTTGCCACCGATATTACCGATAGAAAACAAGCTGAAGACGAACTAAAAAAAGCCAAGCAAATAGCTGAAGAAATGGCTTTCAAAGATGAGTTAACTCAACTTAATAATCGTCGAGCATTTTTTGAATTAGGTCACCGGGCATTTAAACAGGCTGTAAGATATAAGCACCCGATTACAATCGTTATGATGGACCTGGATCATTTTAAAAAGGTCAATGATACATACGGGCATTCTGCAGGTGATAAAGTTTTGAAGGAGCTAAGCCAGCTTGTAGGTGAAATGGTACGTGAAATAGATATCATTGCGCGTATGGGTGGAGAGGAGTTTGCTTTTATACTGCCTGAAACCGGAAATACTGAGGCCACAAATTTAACTGAAAGAATCAGAACTGAAATTGAAAACTCCAACATTCACTTCAATGACGAAATAATAAAAATTACCGCTAGCTTTGGTATATGCACCTGTACTACAGAGCACACAACCCTGGAGTCGCTGTTAAGCAATGCAGATGATGCGTTATATATTGCCAAAAAGAAAGGGCGTAACCAGAGTAAATCATGCTGTTAATTTCGAATTAGTCACGCCTATATAACCAGATAATAAATCTTGAAAGAAAATAAAAAAACCATACTGTTGCTATCTGCATACCGTTCGAATAGTCATGCAGCCTGGGCTGACTGGTTAGTAAACACATTTAATGAGTTTGAGTGGATTAAACTCGAACTACCAGGGCGACATTTTCGCTGGCGGATTCGAGGCAACCCATTATCCTGGTTAAACAAAATTCCAGAAAAAAACCCTGATTTAATATTGGCTACTTCCATGGTAGATCTGGCAACATTAAAAGGTCTACATTCTCATCTGGCTAATATTCCATGCATTTATTATTTTCATGAAAATCAGTTCGCTTACCCTACCCGCTCGCAACAACACAACTCTGTTGACCCGCAAATGGTTCAGTTATATGGCGCATTAGCAGCCGATAAATTACTATTTAACTCAAATTATAATCGGCAATCTTTTCTGAGTGGCGTTGACAGGCTGCTTAATTTATTACCTGATGAAGTACCTAAAAATTTAAACAGTTTATTAAAAAACAAATCAGCCATATTACCCGTTGCAATTTCGGCTATTGAACAAAAGACAATTAAAGATCCCAAACTTATATTATGGAATCACCGCTGGGAGTATGACAAGACTCCTCAGGTTTTTGCCGATGCATTACACAAGTTAAATAAAATAGACACTGACTTTAAACTTGCCTTACTGGGTGACAGACCAATAAAAAAACCTGCATCATTATTACAAATAGAAAAAGAGTTTAACGACAGAATTATAATTAATTGCAAAACATCTAAAGAGGATTATTTAAGATACCTCTCATTGTCTTCAATTGTTGTGAGCACGGCCATTCATGAATTTCAGGGTTTATCTATGCTCGAAGCAGTGAGCGCAGGAGCCGCCCCTGTTGTTCCAGATGATCTGTGTTATAAAGAACAATACATTAAGAGTTTTCGCTACAAGACAGGGGATAGTGATGCCCTGTCTAAAAAGTTATATAACTATTTAAATACTAAACCAGACATTCCTGATGTCTCTAAATATTACGTAGAGAACCTTAAAGGTGACTGGTATAAAGTGCTCACCAGTCAATTTTAATATGACTGCTTTCTTAGAGCCAATATCTACTACTCCAAATACTAAAAGCATTTTAATCTGCCATTCCCGACACAAGCTTTCGGGGATGACAATCTTTCAAACTTAAAGGGACAGCAGTGATTTTAAAGTGACTTTTCTTCATCCTGCTGCATTTTCCATAAACTGGAATACAGTCCGTTCTTATCCAGCAATTGTTGATGCGTACCCTGCTCTGCAATACGCCCTTCCTGTAACACGATAATATTATTCGCATCCACTATCGTAGATAAACGATGCGCAATTACCAGTGTTGTATGCTCTTGCGCCACTTCTTTTAAAGATGACAAAATCGTTTGCTCTGAATGTGAATCCAGTGAAGAAGTTGCCTCATCAAAAATCAGTATTCTGGGGTTTTTAAGAATAACTCTGGCAATAGCTATTCGTTGTTTTTCTCCACCTGATAACTTTAACCCTCGCTCACCCACGACAGTATCGTAGCCCTCTGGCAGTGATTTTATAAACTCATCTATATTGGCAACTTTCGCCGCATGGCGAACCTCACCCATTGTTGCTCCGGCTCGTGCATACTGTATGTTATGAAAGACACTTTCGTTAAATAAAACGGTATCCTGCGGCACAATTCCAATATGTTTACGAAGGCTTGCCTGACTTACCTGATGAGTGTTTTGTCCATCTATTTGTATTTCACCCTGATCAGTATCATAAAAACGAAATAATAATCTTGCTAAGGTAGATTTACCTGCCCCTGAAGGCCCCACAACAGCAACCTTATGACCACTGGGTATATTAAAACTCACATCATGTAATATCTGTCTTTCTTTATTGTATGAGAAATTGATATTCTTAAATTCAATATTCGCCTGCTTAACCACTAAGTCTTTTGAGTCATCTATATCCTGAATTTGCGGTTTGTTGTCGAGTAACTTAAACATTAAATCCATATCTGCAAGTGAATGCTTCATTGACCTGTAAATAATACCGAGAAACCCTAAAGGAATGAAAAGCTGCAACATCATTGCATTTACCAGCACCAGATCGCCAATTGTTAATGATCCTTCTGATACGCCCTGTGCAGCAGAAATCATGACCAGTGTCACACCAATTGCAATAATTGCACCCTGTCCAAAGTTTAATAACGCCATCGAACTGGTGCTTTTGACCGCACAGTCTTCCCATTTCTCTAATGTATCGTTATATCGATTTACCTCGTAATCTTCATTATTAAAATACTTAACCGTTTCGTAATTTATCAAACCATCTACTGCTCTTGAGTTTGCCTCTGAATCATAAGCATTCATCTCATGCCTGAAATGCATTCGCCACTCTGTTAATGCCATGGTATAAATAAGGTAAATGGCGACAGTTCCGAATGTAATAAGAGCAAATTCGGCTTCGTATTGACTAAATAAAATAATTGCGACAAGAACAAACTCAGTTAAGGTCGGAATTATATTGAATGTCAGATAATTCAGTATTGACGACAGGCTTCGCGCACCTCTTTCTAAATCCCGGGAAATACCACCGGTTTTACGCTGTAAATGAAAACCTAAAGATAAATCATATAGATGTTTAACGACTTTTTTTGATATGTCTCGCATCGCCCTGTATCTTACTCGGGCAAAAATAGCATCACGCAGCTCATTAAAAAGCACATTCATCAAGCGTAATGCACCATATCCAAGTAGTAACATTAAAGGCAGCTCAATAGCTATTTGCTGTGTGAGACCGACCCCGCTATCAACCGGCATATCCAGCGCATCAACAATATCTTTCAAGATTAATGGAATACTAACGGTTGCTACCTTGGCTAACATAAGCGATATAAGCGCGACCAGAACTCGACCTTTATAACTCCATAAAAATGGCATCATTCGCTTTAGGTTAATCAGGTCTTTACGTTCTGTATGGGGAGCTTGT
>Ga0316205_10001421_pt1 | contig 30235 bp, 25 predicted proteins | sample 3monthpyrite_MG_FD_204941 | JGI IMG/M metagenome (GOLD analysis project Ga0316205, IMG submission 204941) | Microbial mat bacterial communities from mineral coupon in-situ incubated in ocean water Damariscotta River, Maine, United States -... | ecosystem: Environmental > Aquatic > Marine >...
GTTTTTTCAAAATAGTCATCATTAAACACCATTTGGTGAGTGATGATTGCAATAAGTTTACCCCAATAAATACCGTAAACCACATCCAATTAGGTGAATGATACTGAGTTAGCACCACTGAAACTAAAATCATGATACCTGCTACTAAACGAAGCGCTTCATTAACTGTCATAATATTCTCCTATCGAATAAATGTTATCTCATTTTAAATACTTACTTTAAAGAAAATATTACTTTAGCACTAACTAATTTAACTTTTTCTTATTTAATGTATATTAGCCTTTACTAAATTAAAGTTCAATAGTAGACTTAAATAAAATTATTACATGCGGTTTCGGTTCAACATGACAACAGATAAAACTAAACTACTCGAAAATGCTCAACAAGTTTCAGCAATATTAAAACAGCTTGCAAATCCATATCGGTTAATGATCTTATGTAGCATTGCTACAGGCGAGCTAACCGTTGGCGATTTAAACGAAGAAGTCGACTTATCGCAATCAGCACTATCACAACATTTAGCTAAACTTAGAGAAAGCAAAATAGTAACCACAAGGCGAGAGTCTCAAACCATTTATTATCGAATTGCTAATCAAAAAATAAAATATTTACTAGAAGTATTGCAGCAACAATTTTGTGATGACTAACAAACAGTACCTTATTTACATCGCTAAATTACCTGTCCACTTCAAGACTTAAACTTACTAAGGAAAGCTGACTAATTATGCAGACTCCAACCAATTTTACTTCTAAATTACTCAGTAGTGTTTTGGCAAGTAAAACACCTTTTATCATTCTCATTGTGTCTATAATCGCAGGCATAATGGCGCTTAATTTCACCGCACGTGAAGAAGAGCCACAAATTGTTGTGCCTATGATTGACGTTGTTGTCAGCGCGCCCGGTGTGAGTGTTCAACAAGTTGAACGATTAGTCACTACGCCCTTAGAAAAACTATTGGCGCAAGTAAATGGTGTTGAGCACGTTTACTCTGTAACCAATAACAGCCAAGCAGTGGTAACACTAAGGTTTCATGTAGGTGAAAACCGTGAACGTGCTTTGCTAAATACTTACAATAAGCTGCATTCAAATACAGATAGAATTCCCGCTATCGTTAACAACTGGCGTGTGCAGCCAATAGAAGTTGATGATGTGCCTATTGTTATGTTGGGCTTGTGGAGCAGTAATAGCGAAATAGTAGATGATTATAATTTACGCCGCCTAGCCGAGGAAGTGTCGACTTTTTTACAAGCCATAGAAAATACCAGTGAGGTAAATGTTGTCGGGGGGCGTTCAAGAGAAATTCAAGTCAATTTAGATCCTGAACAAATGACCGCAAGAAAAATAGCAATAACCGATGTATTTAATGCTATTCAAGCATCAAACTCTCTGCAGCATCTAGGAAATCTAGCATTAGAAAATCAATCAGTTCGCCTTGAAAGTGGCGATGTATATAGAGATATAAACACCTTAAAAGAAACACCCATAAGTGTTATTGATGGCAGTGCAGTGTTGTTAAAAGATGTTGCAACTATTCTTGATGGCCCAAGTGAACAACAAAATTATACTTGGATAGACTTTGCTAACGGTCATCAACAACAATTGTATGAAAACAGCAATAGCACTCGCCCCAATAGTAACCACCCCATAGTTACTATTAGTGTTGCTAAACAGCGCGGCAGCAACGCGGTAACAGTAGCACAAGCTGTACATGATAAAATGGCCGAATTACAAAGCTCTATTTTCCCTGAAAATGTTCATGTTGAAGTGCTACGCGACTACGGTGAAACCGCTAATGAAAAAGTAAATAACCTAACCACAAGTTTAGCATTCGCTATTTTTACTGTAGTTGTTTTTATCGCAGTATTTTTAGGTTGGCGATCAGCTGTAGTAGTTGGTTTAGCCGTTCCTATTTGTTATGGCATAACCTTATCACTTGATTTAGTTTTTGGTTATACCATTAACCGCGTAACACTTTTTGCGCTAATTCTATCTTTAGGCTTGTTAGTTGACGATCCAATCACAGGTGTCGACAACATTGAGCGCTATTTAAAAGAGAAAAAAGACTCATTACAAGACAAAATAGTCGCCGCAATAAATGAAATACGTGTGCCTTTAGTGATGTCAACATTAACCATAGTGCTAGCCTTTATTCCCCTAGCCTTTATCACAGGCATGATGGGGCCTTATATGGCACCAATGGCATTTAATGTTCCGTTAAGTGTTATCAGTTCAACCATAGTTGCCTTTTTAGTAACGCCTTGGTTAGCGGCTAAATTTATTAAACCTAAATCTGCTGAAGAATTAAATGAAGCGAATGAGCAAAGCCAAGGGTTTAGCCAGTTTTATCGTAAAATGCTCACCCCGTTATTAAATAACCGGAAAAAAGGCAAGTTAGTATTATGGCTGGTATTAGTATTATTTATTGTCGCGGCTATGCTGCCAGTAATGCGTTTTGTGCCGCTTAAACTACTACCTTTTGACAACAAAAATGAAGTACAAATTATTATAGACATGCCAGAAAGCGCTACGTTAGAGCAAACTGCTGCCATGGCAAAAGTAGTTTCTAATAAAGTGCAGCAATTGCCTGAAATAAAAGCGATTTCAGCTTATGTTGGCACCTCTTCACCAATAGACTTTAACGGTATGGTTCGCCAGTACTATCAACGCCAAGCTCCCTTTCTGGCTGATTTACGTCTTATTTTATTAGATAAAACAGAGCGAGAGCATCAATCACACGCGGTTGTTTTACGATTACGAGAGCATTTACAATCCCTTAATAGCAATGGCGTCAATATAAAAGTAGTAGAAGTGCCCCCTGGTCCTCCTGTATTAAGTACCCTAGTTGCAGAGCTTTACGGTGATGAGTTCACGCCCTACAGTGACCTACAACAAGCAGCGAGCATTGTTGAAAAAAGATTAGAGCAAGAGCCTCATGTGGTTGAAGTTGACTCAACCGTGGGTGATGATCAAATCAATTTACGCTTTGTTACCGACAAAACCAAAGCAGCTTTATCAGGTATCTCAACACAAAATATAAACCAAGCACTTGCTGTCGCCAATAGCGGCCAAGTTGCTGGTTATATGCATGAAGATAATGAAGCGAGCCCATTAGCCATTAATATAAGGCTACCAATTGAACAAAGAGAAACTACCGCTAATTTCTACAGATTAGCCGTTAAAGGCCAAGCCGGTATTGTGCAAAATACAACATCACAAGGTATTGATATTGCCCCGCAATCGCTAGTTTCACTAGGTGAGTTAGGGCAATTTGAACAACACTTGAGTGACAAACCTATTTTTCATAAAGATTTACAACCTGTGGTTTACGTAACCGCCGATATTTCAGGAAGAACGCCAGCAGCTATCATTGCCGATGTTGGCAGCGACTTGCAAGATATTCACAGTAAAACTGATAACACAACTCCTAACCAAGTAAACGATTGGAAAAACCGCACTTTCTTAACCAGTGGTGGTAGTAATATCTGGCAACTACCTGACAATATTACACTTTCATGGAGCGGTGAAGGTGAGTGGCGCATTACTATTCGCGTATTTCGCGATATGGGTATTGCTTTTGCTTTTGCTTTAACGGCCATTTACTTTGTTTTAAGAATACAAACCGGATCAGCGGCATTATCAGGCATTATAATGTCGGCTATTCCGCTAACAGTTATTGGCATTATGCCCGGCTTTTTCATGCTTAATCAGTTTGGCGAACGTGAAATTGCCAATGCGCCTGAGCCGGTATTATTTACCGCCACCGCCATGATTGGCATGATTGCTTTAGCTGGTATTGTGGTCAGAAACTCACTAATTTTAATTGAGTTTATTACCCAAGCACGCGATAACGGTGAACCGATAAAAGAAGCCTTAATTCAAGCCGGTGCAGTACGTATGCGTCCGGTATTATTAACTGCCGGTACAACCTTATTAGGTAATTTAATCATCACCTTAGATCCTGTATTTAGCGGTTTAGCCATCGCCATCATTTTTGGCATTATTTCATCAACCATATTTACCTTATTGGTTGTTCCTATTGTTTACTTATTAGTTTTTGAAAAAGAAACACACAGTGAATCAACAGTAAACACCGTAGCAGCAAGCTCAATACCAGCAAAAACAGTATCAACCGACAATTTGATTGAAAACAATCAAGGCGAGTAATTCAAAAAGGATAACGTCATGAATCAGAGCAAAACAAACAACAAGAAAGAAAAAAGTACAGCACAAAAATTATTGATTCCTATTGTCGCCATTACTATTTTACTATTAATGGTAGCTTGGCTTGCCGGCTCATTTGATGAAAAAGTAGCGCCCGCACTAAATAAAGGTATCAACAAAAAGCATAGTATGGCTGCCATTGATAAAAATAGTACTTATAAAGTAGTCGCTAGCAGTGATGCTATATTTGAGCCTGTTGCAGCAAGTGTAGAAGCAAAACAAGCCACCATAATTTCAGCAAGAATTTTAGCGAGAATTGAAAAAATTAACGTGAGAGCTGGCGATAAAGTCAAAAAAGGTGATTTATTAATTCAACTAGAACAAGGCGATTTACAATCTCAAGTATTACAAGCTCAGCAGAATATTAACGCCCTGCAAGCACGTCATAGAGAAGCTAAGCAAAACCTTGATCGCGCCATAGAACTATTTAAAAAAGAGCTAATTTCTGAGTTTGACTTAGACAAAAACAGTGCTAATTATCAAAGTATTCTTGCTGAGCTAACCGCAGCAGAGCAAGCGTTATTGCAAGCTAAAACCACCTTAAGTTACGCAACGTTAACCGCGCCAATTAATGGCCTTATTGTTGACCGATTTGCAGAGCCCGGAGATACCGCTCAAGCTGGCGCCAAGCTACTATCATTATATAACCCGTTATCACTTAGGGTTGAAGCACAAGTACGTGAACGCTTAGCGCTAACATTAAGCCATGGTCAAAACATTGAAATTGAATTACCCAGCGTTAATGAAACCATCATAGGTAAAATAGAAGAAATTGTGCCTGCGGCGAATACTGGCTCTCGCAGCTTTTTAATTAAAGCCCGCATTAATTACCATGAAAAGTTATTACCGGGTATGTATGCACGTATGTTGATCCCTGCTGGTGAGCAAAACAAACTTAATATTCCTCTGGATAAAGTTGCCCGAGTAGGTCAATTAGATTTTGTTTGGCTTAATGTTAATGGTGAAGTACAACGCCGTTTTGTTAGATTAGGTAAAGTACAGTCAAATGGTATGGTAGCGGTAATATCTGGTTTAATGGCAGGTGATGAAGTAATTACACCATAATTGCTCCTCGTAGTCGTAATCAGCATAAAATCTTAAATTCAACTTTGATAAATAAAAAGCTTTCGTTATACTCAGCAAGTAGTTACGATAAAAGTTAAATGGGTAATAATACTCATTTAACTTTTATAATACTTTCATAAGACAATAGCAAAGGTGTTTATTATATGTTCGGTTTGCCAAGTAAAGAAGAATTCGCTGCTCTGCAAAAGGAAAATCTGCAACTTAAACAACAACTATCGTCATTAGAAGCCGAAGCTGCTAATGCTAACGATGAAAGCCAACAACTTGCCCAAGATATGGCAAATAATACCGAGCGTTATCGCCATCAAGAAGAAATAAACACCTTGTGGTTAGGCTCGTCTGAATTAATGAACAATATTCGCGAAGAGCTAGCTAACTCATCAAGTGAACTTATTAATCATCGAGATGATTTTCAAGAATCACAATCATTGTTTGCTGAAATTTTGTCAATGTTAGCGGAAACCATTCAAGCAACCTCAAAAATTAGCAGTGATAGTCAAAGCGCTTCAACTTCCGTTGATAATTTAAAGTCGGCTACTGCAGGTATTAATGATTTTGTTAACATTATCAAAGGCATTTCTGATCAAACTAACTTACTTGCTTTAAATGCCGCAATTGAAGCAGCACGTGCCGGTGAGCAAGGTCGCGGTTTTGCTGTGGTTGCTGATGAAGTAAGAACCTTAGCGCAGCGCTCAGCTGAAGCATCGAACGAAATATCAAACTTAATTGAGCAAGTAAACCAACAAATGGAACAAGTTATTGATGGTATTCATGAGGTTGGTGAAAAAAGTAGTGAAATTAGTGAAAGTACCGCCACTATAGAAAGCACTGCTGACAATATAGTGAATGTTTCTAAAAACATGTATTCAGTTATAACAGGTTCAACGGCGGATGCCTTTTTGCAAACCGTTAAAATGGATCATGTGGTATGGAAATTAGACGTTTACCAAGTCATGTTAGGCATGTCACATAAAAACGTTGATGACTTTGCTGACCACCAAGCTTGCCGTTTAGGTCAATGGTACTTTAAAGGTGAAGGCGCCGAAAAATATGCCAGCCACAGTGCTTTTAAGCAGCTTGATGCTCCCCATGCCCAAGTGCACAATTATGGTTTAAACGCATTAAAAGCAATGAAAAAAGGCGATATGGAGCAAGCGGTTAAAGATTTAACTGTTATGGAAAGCGCCAGTGTTGAAGTAGTTAATTTACTAACCTCTTTATCGCACCAAATTAGACAAAACTAAGGCTTGTAATACTTAGTATTGCTTACACAACATAAAATATAAAAGGGCTTTACGCCCTTTTTTTGTTGTTTGACCCGTCCTAATTATGGATAACCCCTTACCTATTGCTCACTTACAGCAAAAACATTGCACAATGCCTTGTCTTTAAGCCTTTTAATTCTCGCTGAAACGAGCATTTCTAAGTAACATGAGTATATAATAGCGTTATATTATTTCTTTTTCTTAAAGGCTTATCATGGCATTACCCGACAAATTTATATTCTCAATGAACCGCGTCTCCAAAGTGGTTCCACCTAAACGCACTATCTTAAAAAATATTTCACTGTCATTTTTTCCCGGCGCTAAAATTGGTGTTTTAGGTTTAAACGGCTCAGGTAAGTCGACCTTACTTCGTATTATGGCGGGCATTGATAAAGAATTTGAGGGTGAAGCGAACGCACTAACTGGTACAAAAATTGGTTATTTACCACAAGAGCCACAACTTGATGAAAACAAGACCGTGCGTGAAGTAGTTGAAGAAGCCGTTAGCGAAGTTAAAAATGCCCTTAAACGCCTTGATCAAGTTTATAATGAATACGCTGAAGAAGGGGCTGATTTTGACGCGCTCGCCAAAGAACAAGGGCAACTTGAAGATATTATTAATACCCAAGATGGTCATAACATTGATAATGTCTTAGAGCGTGCTGCCGATGCTTTGCGCCTACCACCGTGGGAGCAGAAAATATCCGTACTCAGTGGTGGTGAACGTCGCCGTGTTGCTTTATGTCATTTGTTATTACAAAAACCAGATATGTTGTTGCTCGATGAGCCAACCAACCATTTAGATGCTGAATCCGTTGCTTGGTTAGAGCGCTTCTTACACGACTACCCGGGTACTGTTGTTGCTATTACCCATGATAGATATTTCCTTGATAATGTTGCTGGTTGGATTTTAGAGCTAGATAGAGGCGAAGGTATTCCATGGGAAGGTAATTACTCATCATGGTTAGAGCAAAAAGATGCACGGTTAGAGCAAGAAAGTAAAAGCGAAAACGCCTTACAAAAAACCATTAAGCAAGAACTAGAATGGGTTCGCTCTAATCCCAAAGCTCGCCAAGCAAAAAGTAAAGCTCGTATGGCGCGTTTTGAAGAGCTGAACAGTCAAGATCATCAAAAACGCAACGAAACTAACGAGCTTTATATTCCACCAGGGCCTCGTTTAGGTGACAAAGTACTTGATGTAGAAAACCTTAAAAAATCTTTTGACGGCAGAGTGTTAATTGATGATTTAAGTTTCAGCATTCCAAAAGGCGCTATTGTTGGTATTATCGGCGCTAACGGCGCAGGTAAATCAACTTTATTTAAAATGATGTCAGGCGCTGAGCAGCAAGACTCTGGCAGTATCGAGATAGGCGAAACCGTGAAACTGGCCAGTGTTGACCAGTTCCGTGATGATATGGATGACAACAACACCGTTTATCAAGAAATCTCGCAAGGCCATGATATTTTAGAAATTGGTACCTACCAAATTCCTAGTAGAGCCTACTGCTCACGCTTTAATTTTAAAGGTAATGATCAACAAAAATTCATCAAAGATTTATCGGGTGGTGAGCGAAACCGAGTGCATTTAGCCAAATTGGTACAAACGGGCGGCAACTTATTATTACTTGATGAGCCAACCAATGATTTAGATGTAGAAACCTTACGAGCCCTTGAAGAAGCTATATTAGAGTTCCCCGGTTGCGCCATGGTTATCTCTCATGACCGATGGTTTTTAGATAGAATTGCCACTCATATCATAGATTACCGTGATGAAGGCCAAGTTAACTTTTTTGAAGGTAACTTTACTGACTATGAAGCGTGGTTGAAAAAGACTTTAGGGGCTGCAGCGATTGAGCCACACAGGATAAAATATAAGAAAATAGGTTAAAACCGTTAACAAATTAACGCTATAAAACATATACTCATGTTACTTCAAAATCTCTGTTTCAGGACGCCTAAGTATAAAGGCCGTTAAATATTCATTTTTAACGGCTTTTTGCTATACCAATTAGTAAAAAATCAGTCTATGCTAAAGATATGTTTTATTAATGAACAATTTCATTAGACATATTTTAATAGGCTTATATTAATGGAAAATAGACGACAATTTACCCGTATATTATTTTCAATCAAAGCGGAGTTAAACGTTGAAGATACTGCCTACCCAGTATCTATACATGATATTTCCCTTAACGGGGCATTAGTAACAGCAGTTGAAACTGATAAACCATTAAAAGGGAAGTTCGGTACATTATCCTTCTTTTTGTCTGATGGTGAATCCGAAGTAACTATGCATATTGCAGTTGTATATGAACGAAACGATGAAACCGGCTTACAATGTAACGCTATTGATATCGACAGTGTTACTCATTTACGTCGTTTGGTTGAGCTTAATCTAGGCGATAGTGAACAGCTTGACAAAGAACTCAGCCAATTATCAAAAGCCAGTTAATACACTACTTACACATTTTTATTCCCAAGAACACCGCATTTAAGGATATTTCATGAACCATATTGTCATTTCATGTATTGGACCAGACCAAACAGGTATTGTTGATACGCTATCTAAAATTATTAATCAGCATCAAGGTAATTGGCAAGTAAGTAGCTTGCACCATTTATCAGGCTTTTTCGCTGGCGTCATTGAGGTTGCCGTTGATAAAGATAAAACTCAAGCACTGGTTACTGCACTTAAAAGTATGACAGATCTGAGCTGCCAAGTAGAAATAGCAGAAGCAACATCAGAAAAAGTAAGTACTAACTTAATTTTAGAATTAACGGCTAACGATAGAGCGGGTATAGTTCAAGAAGTATCATCGGTTATTCACCATCAAGGTGGTAACTTAATCAAACTAGTTAGTTCTCAAGCTAGCGCACCTCATACTGGGCAATTAATGTTTAATGCAAAAGTACAAGTGGCTATAAATGAAACTGATGTAGATGAACTAGTGAGTGCATTAGAGCATATTGCTGATGACCTAATGGTTGATGTTAGTAGGTAAAACCTGAGTCAAACTACTAACAAGCAGAGCTTTCATCAAAATAGATAGCAAATTCACTACCCTCACCCCATTCGCTTGTTATCACTAATTCAGCTTTATGGTGCAATAACACATGTTTAACAATGGCAAGGCCTAACCCTGAGCCACCCGTATCACGAGAGCGTGACTTATCAACACGATAAAAGCGCTCGGTAAGGCGGTTTAGTTTTTCAGCTTTTATACCATCGCCATTATCTTTAACACTAAAAACTAGTTTGTCGCCACTACGCAACCAACTCACGTCAATAGTGCCATGATCGGGTGTATAAGCAATGGCATTAGAAATTAAATTCGCACAAGCACTTTTAAGTTCTGTTTCGATGCCGAACACGCCAGTGTCGTGGCTAATATTCATGCGAATATTATGTTGCTTAGTTTGATTTAACCATTTAGCGTCTTCTACCAAGTTTTCAACAAGCACAGACATATCAACACATTTCATATCGTCGTCATCGCGATTATTTTCTACTTTAGACAAGCTTAACAGTTGCTCAACGAGTCGCTCCATGCGAGAAACTTGCCCTTCTATGGTGCCAAATACTTTTTGCCAATGAGGATCAAGAGCATGATCCGTTTCTTGGATCATTTCGACATAACCACGCACAACCGTTAATGGGGTTTTTAGCTCATGAGAAACATTTGCAACAAACTCACGACGCATTTTTTTCATGCGGTGATACTTGGCAATAGCACGAGACATTAAAATTACCCTTTCACCGCCAAAAGCCATAACCGAAATTTCTAACTGTAATTCATCATTTATCGGTGAAGTGATTGTACAAGGCGACTCAAAGTTATCTTGCGCTAAATATTCTGAAAAAACAGGATCAACCAATAACTGTTCAATATGCTTGCCAACATCGTCAGGAAAACGAACACCTAGAAGGCGCTGCGCTTTTTTATTACCTGAAATAATCATTAAGTCGGTCGATAAAATCAAAGCGGCATCAGGCAAAGCCTCTATACCGGAATGAAAACGAAAATCTTGCATATTAGGGGTTTTCAAAAGAGATGACATTGTTTTGCTTGCTTACAGTTGATACTTAATTGATATAGAGGTGGTTATGCTGTTTTCTTTATTTTGCCAGAAAAACGATACCCAGCACCGCGCACCGTTTGAATAAAGTCTTCATGTCCATTACCTGAAATCGCTTTTCTTAAGCGTCTAATATGAACATCCACAGTACGATCTTCAACATAAACATTGGTTCCCCAAACATTATCAAGGAGCTGTTCACGTGAATAAACACGTTCGGTGTGAGTCATAAAAAAGTGTAATAAGCGAAATTCTGTTGGCCCAAGATCTAACGCCTCATCATTTATAGTTACCAGGTGAGATACAGGGTCGAGCTTTAATCCGTGAAACTCTACTTTTTCAGCTAACAATGTTGGTGAAACGCGACGAATAACCGCTTTAATACGAGCAATTAATTCCTTAGGTGAAAATGGCTTGGTGACATAATCGTCAACACCCGCATCTAAACCTTTCACTTTATCGTCTTCATCAGCGCGTGCGGTTAACATGATAATAGGAATATTTCGGCTGTATTCACTTTGCTTTAATTCTTTAGCTAATTTTACACCGCTACCACCGGGTAGCATCCAATCTAATAAAATTAAATCAGGGTAAGGCTCAGTAATTTTTTCTTTCGCTTGTTTTATATCAACAGCTTCAACCGAGTTAAAACCATTTTGCTCTAATACAAAGGTGATCATTTCTCTAATTGGTGTTTCATCTTCAACAACTAAAATATAGCCACTCATACCTGCGCCTTAAAAATAAATATCAGAAAGTAATTTTCAATAATGCTATTGTGCACAATGAACGTGACACTTTTATGACAACTATACTATAAGTATAAATTAAATATGGCTGGCTATGTGCTATAAATGATAATGATGAAATTATACAAATAAAGCTCACTAAGTGGCTTATTCTTGCAAATATGTGCCATGAACATATAAGCCATTAACCCAACGAGTATTTACTGTATTCTTTTATTTGAAATTTTTAATAAAAAATTTCATCCTTTAGCTAAAAGTAGCTAAAATCATACTAATAGCTATGAATAAGATAAATTAAAATAAATAACATTATATGAAAATAACGAGCATTTCTCGAAAACTGCTAACCAGAGTACTCTCCTTTTATTTTATATTAACGGTGAGCGTTACTGGCATTCAAATTGTTGCCGAATATTTTAACACTAAAAATCATATTAATAGCGAACTGCTTACCCTAGAAAAAACCATTAGCGGCAGCTTAACTCGTGCCGTTTGGGAACTTAACACCCAGCAAGCTATCGATATTTCTGAAGGACTGGTTGCTATTCCTATGATTAAAGGAATCATTGTTACTGATGAAGCGAATAAAGTTATAACGGAATTAGGTGAAGTTATATCACCTGAACAGTTAAAAATAGACCACAGTGACTTTGCTGTAGAATCTAAAAAAATTAGCTCAATGAGCGAAGGTTTATTCGGGCATTCATTCCCGCTTATTTTTGAGTTTTCAGGGCGTACAACACCGGTAGGGCGAGTTACGTTGCTATCAAGTAACGCAGTAATATTTAGCCGCATTGAAGTAGGGATTTACTTTCTTATTGGCAACGCTATTGTTAAAACGGCATTTTTAGTATTTTTATTTACCTTAGCCTTTAATAAACTGCTCACCACCCCCCTGAATGAACTTACCGAACAAATTAGGCAAGTTGATTTAGACGATCCTGAAGCGTCTAAACTGCACTCGATGAATTATGAAAAAAATGAATTAAATATCCTCGAAGATGCTTACAATAACTTAATTAATGAGTTAGTTGAGTTTAAAGATAAGTTAGCCATATCACAGTTAGAAACGGACAAAGCGAAAGAACAAATAGATGAACAAAATTTATTACTTGAACAAGAAGTTGCCCGTAAAACATCATCGCTAAGTAGCACTATGTTGAAGATGGAAGTTCAACAAAAAGAATTATTACAACAAAAACAAAACTTGCTAGACGAAAATACTCGACGCAGTAAAACAGAAGCAACGTTAACTACCACCAATAAAGATTTAATTCATTCCATTAACGAATTAAACAGAGCCAAAGAACGATTATTAGAAGCTGAAAAAATGGCATCTTTAGGTGAGCTTTCCGCTGAAGTCTCTCATGAAGTAAGTACGCCCATTGGCATTAGTATTACCGCTTCAACTTATTTATTAGATCAAATGGCGCGCTTAGAGCAAGAGTTAGAACAAAAGAAACTATCGAAAAAGAGTGTTGAAAAGTTTATTGAAAATGCTAACCAAAGTACCGAACTACTGACAAACAACCTAAATAGAGCTTCAGAATTACTCACCAGTTTTAAACATGTAGCTGTCGATCAAGCAAGCGATAAAATTCGTCTTATTAATGTAGCAAGTTACCTTGATGAAATTATTCAATCGATACACCCTAAATTAAAGAAAACTAATCACTGCATTAAAGTTCACTGCGACGAAAGTATCGATTTTTATAGCCACCCCGGCGCTATTGCTCAAATCATTATTAACTTAATTGTCAACTCCATTACCCATGGATTTGAACATATTAATCGCGGTGAAATAGATATTGATGTTAAGTTCTATCAAGGAAAACTACAGATAGATTATAAAGATAATGGCCACGGTCTTGATAAAGACGCCCTAAATCAACTATTTGTCGCCTTCTATACCACCAAAGCAGGAAAAGGCGGCTCAGGGCTTGGCACTCATATTGTTTATAACTTAGTGGTAGACACCCTTAATGGCACCATTAAGGCTAACAGCGAGGTAGAACAGGGGCTTAGTTATCATATTGAGCTACCTGATATGCGTTCTTAAAATAAGTACAAAATAATTGCTAATGATCCAATGCTTATTTTCAGGTAATATGGCTTTTTTTAAAATTAGCCTCACTTACATTCAAGCTGCAACATGGTGAGCATTCAAGCCTAGGATCCAATTTATGTGGTTTAAGAACCTATATTTTTTCGCTTTTACTCGCCCATTTGAACACTCAGAACAAGATTTAGAAAAGCACCTCAGCGAGCACCTGTTTACCCCTTGTGGTTCAACTGAGTTAGCACATTTTGGTTGGGTAAACGCTTTAGGCAAACACGGTCATTCTAGTGTTCATAGTGCCAACGGTAGTTTTTTAATTTGCGCACGCAAAGAAGAAAAAATACTGCCAGCCCCCGTTATCAAAGACATGATTGAAGAAAAAGTAAACTTGCTTGAGCAAGAGCAAGGCCGCGGTGCAACTAAAAAAGAAAAAGAGCAATTTAAAGAAGATATCATTTTTGAGTTACTGCCTCGCGCTTTTTCACGTATTTCAGATACTCACGCCTACATTAGCCCCAAAGATAATATTATTGTTATCAATGCTAGCGCACGCACTAAAGCTGAAGATTTACTAGCTTTACTGCGCAAAGTATTAGGCACTCTACCCGTTACTAGCCTTGAGCCTGATGTTCAAGCCGATGAAACCATGACCGATTGGTTAGTGAAGAAAAATTTAGGTGGAAAATTTCAGTTAGGTATGGAAGCTGAATTTAACGCACTTGGTGATGACGGCGCGGTGATCAGAGTTAAAAATCAAGACTTAGAAAGCGAAGAAATACAATCTCATCTCGATGCTGACAAATACATGGTAAAAGTAGCGCTAGAATGGGATGAGTCTTTATCTTTTATGTTATGTGATGACTTATCAGTTAAACGTATTAAGTTCTTTGACGTTATTCAAGAGCAAAATGACGATATCGACAGCAGTGATGTGGTCGCTAAATTAGACGCTGATTTTGCTTTAATGGCCGGAGAATTAAATCGCTTTATTCACGACTTACTGAGCGAATTTTCACTAAAAACGATTGACGTATTAGAAAACGACTAGTTAAAACATAAATACAAAATTACTATTTATTTGGAGTCAAAATGACTGTTATTAAAATGGCTGATTTAGATCTTGCCAATAAACGCGTATTAATTCGTGAAGACTTAAATGTACCTGTTCAAGAAGGAGAAATCAGCTCAGATGCTCGTTTGCAAGCTGCTCTGCCAACTATCAAACAAGCATTATCAGCAGGCGCTAAAGTGATGGTTATGTCGCATCTTGGTCGACCAACAGAAGGAGAATTCTCTCAAGAATACTCTCTTAAACCCGTTGCTGATTACTTAGCTGCAGCCATTAACTACCCCGTACGCTTAGTATCTGATTACTTAGCAGGTGTCGATATTGCAGCGGGTGAATTAGTCATTCTTGAAAACGTGCGTTTTAATAAAGGTGAAAAGAAAAATGATGATACTCTAGCAAAACAGCTTGCCGACCTTTGTGATGTTTTTGTCATGGACGCTTTTGGCACGGCTCACCGCGCACAAGCGAGTACCCATGGTGTTGCTAAGTTTGCTCCAACAGCTTGTGCTGGCCCATTACTAGTAGGCGAATTAGAAGCCTTAGGTAAAGCACTCGACAACCCTGCTCGTCCTATGGTTGCTATTGTTGGTGGTTCAAAAGTATCAACCAAACTAACGGTTTTAGAGTCATTATCTGGTATTGTTGACCAACTAATTGTCGGTGGCGGCATAGCAAATACCTTTATTGCTGCAGCCAAACATAATGTTGGTAAATCATTGTGTGAAGCAGATTTAGTGGCAGAGGCGCAGCGTTTGACTACACAAGCGCAAGCGAACAAAGGTGATATTCCCGTACCTGTTGATGTTGTGGTTGCTAATGAATTTTCGCCAACAGCAAAAGCGACATTGAAAAATGTTAACGATGTTAGCGATGATGAAATGATTTTTGATATTGGTCCAGAAACCGCGCAGCAACTAGCTGAAATAATTAAAAATGCTGGTACTATTGTTTGGAATGGCCCTGTAGGTGTTTTTGAATTTGATCAATTTGGTCAAGGTACTCAAGCCATTGCTAGCGCTATTGCTGACTCAAGTGCATTTTCAATTGCTGGTGGTGGCGACACTCTAGCTGCCGTAGATAAGTACAATATCAAAGATAAAGTCTCTTATATTTCTACTGGTGGTGGCGCTTTTTTAGAGTTTTTAGAAGGTAAAAAGTTACCTGCTGTAGAAATTTTAGAACAAAGAGCAGCAAACCAGTAAAAATCGACATATTCTCAGTCGTCTGTCACAAAAAACCGAGTAATAAAAATAACAACATAGTTATCCTTTACTCGGTTTTATTATTTAAATAAGTAAAGCAAAACAATAAAATAACACTATACTCAGCAATGTATACTAAAAATTTAAATAAACTCACGCACCCAAAATTATTGAGCTTAATCTAATGGTAAGTTTTAACCTAAAGGAGATTTTTCATGTCTAATGACTCAACTGCTAGCACAGCAATGTTAGCTAAAGTGATCAATGAAAACGGATTTATTGCAGCGCTAGATCAAAGTGGCGGCAGCACCCCAAAAGCACTTGCGCTCTATGGTATTGCAAACAGCGAGTTTAGCTCTGATGAACAAATGTATGATTTAGTACACCAAATGCGCACACGCATTGTCACCAACTCAGTTTTTAATGGTGATCGTATTTTAGGTGCTATTTTATTTGAAAATACTTTAGATAGAGAGTTTCAAGGTAAATCAGCTGCACATTACCTATGGCAAGAAAAACAAGTCGTTCCTTTTCTAAAAGTAGATAAAGGTCTTTGTGATGAAAGCAACGATGTACAATTAATGAAAGCAATGCCTGAACTAGACTCTTTACTTGATAAAGCGGTTGCACAAGGAGTTTTTGGCACTAAAATGCGCTCTGTTATCAAGTTAGCAAACCAACAAGGCATTAATGATATTGTTGCTCAACAATTTAAGGTAGCAAAGCAAATATTAGCAAAAGGTTTAATCCCCATCATTGAACCAGAAATTGATATTAACAGCCCAGAAAAATCAGCCGCTGAAGCATTACTTAAAACAGCATTATTAAGTGAGTTAGAGAAGCTATCTATCGAGCAAAAAGTGATATTAAAACTAACCCTACCTGAATCTGATGATTTTTATGCTGAATGTATTAATCATAATAACATCATTAAAGTTGTTGCTTTATCAGGAGGTTATACACGTGAACAAGCAAATATTAAAGTAGCGGCTAATCACGGTATGATCGCCAGTTTTTCTCGTGCTTTAACCGAGGGTCTCAGTGCTAAACAGTCAGACAAAGAATTTACCTTAATGTTAGATAGCGCTATTGAGAGCATTTTTAACGCCTCTAATACTTGATCCTGATATATATAAAAATTTCTATATTAACCACACTGACAGGTGTGGTTAACTTTCAAACATAAATTCTAAAAACTTAGCAAAACAGCTCTTTTTTGAAAGGTTTTCAAGTAAATTTCATACATAACAACTAATTTCATTACCAAAGCGTCAAAAGCGTAACTTTTAGTGCCTGAATCCATAAAACGGTGATATAATTTCGGTATTAACACTGAAAGTTTTCAACCTTACCCACAACTTAACTACACAATAATTAAACTGGCTTATTTAGGAGTAACCAATGGCTTTAATATCAATGCGTCAAATGTTAGATCATGCAGCAGAATTCGAATATGGCATTCCAGCATTTAATGTTAATAATTTAGAGCAAGTACGCGCAATTATGATTGCCGCAGATAAAACCGATAGTCCGGTGATTTTGCAAGGCTCTGCTGGTGCGCGTAAATACGCAGGTGCACCATTTTTACGCCATTTAATTTTAGCTGCCATTGAAGAATTTCCTCATATTCCTGTGGTTATGCATCAAGATCATGGAACATCACCCAGTGTATGCCAACGCTCAATTCAACTAGGCTTTTCATCGGTTATGATGGACGGCTCTTTAATGGACGACGGTAAAACGCCCAGCAGTTACGAATATAACGTAGATGTAACCCGTAGAACCGTTGAAATGGCACATGCTTGTGGGGTGTCGGTTGAAGGTGAACTAGGTTGTTTAGGCTCATTAGAAACAGGTGAAGCAGGTGAAGAAGATGGTATTGGTGCTGTAGGTAAATTAACTACAGAGCAAATGTTAACAGATCCCGAAGAAGCGGCAGACTTTGTAAATAAAACACAAGTAGATGCCTTAGCTATTGCTTGCGGTACTTCTCACGGCGCTTATAAATTCACCCGTCCACCAACCAGTGATATTTTAGCTATTGATCGTATCAAAGCGATTCATAACCGTATTCCAAATACTCATTTAGTTATGCACGGTTCATCGTCTGTACCGCAAGAATGGTTAGCTGTTATTAATGAGTTTGGCGGTAACATTCCTGAAACTTATGGCGTACCAGTTGAGCAAATTCAGCAAGGCATTAAAAATGGTGTGCGCAAAGTTAATATTGATACTGATTTACGCTTAGCATCAACAGGCGCAACCAGACGCTTTTTAGCGCACAACCCAAGTGAATTTGATCCACGCAAATTTTTAGCCGAAACCACTAAAGCTATGTCTGAGATTTGTGTTGCGCGATATGAAGCATTCAATACCGCAGGCAATGCGAGCAAAATAAAACCTATCAGTCTTGATAGTATGTTTGATCTTTATCAAGCAGGAAAGTTAAACGCATTGATTAAATAAACCCTTTAATTAATAGCAAAAAAATGAAAGGGCTTCGGCCCTTTTTCTTGTACATATAGTCGAATAGATAAATTCACTAAAGCCACTTTAAAATCGCAAAAAATTCTTTATAATAGCAACTTTTAAAGTTGTGATTTATCTATATCCTTATAGCCCTAGCCACTGTTACGCCACATTGTACAATCGCTTATAAATCTACTCTTGTTCATTTACTAAAATGTTTTATGCACTTTAGTAATATTGTTTTGCATAAAAATTGAGACCCAAATGCTTCGTACAATCACGCCTATATTGCTGTTCTGTGTTTATGCTCTAGCTTTCACTCAAGGCGCACATGCCCAAGAAAACCTGTCGCAAAATGAAGACAAAAAGGCTACAGCTGCAGACATCATTTCAAGTTTAGAAAAACCAGTTACTACTAAAAAAATTAAAACCCCACCTCTACTTATCGGTTCAACAGAGCTTGGTTTCCTCTATAAAACCGGTAACACCAAGAGTGGCGATATGAAAACTGGGATAGATTTACGTTTTGAAAAGGATTCATGGCTCAGTCTGTTAAATATTGATTTATTAGTTAAAAAAGCAGATATCGAGGATGAAAATGGTAATACTCGTTTTACCACCACTGATCAAAAATGGACCTTAGCCTCACAAACTAACTACAGTTTAGACAACAAAGAAAAAAACTATATTTATGGCAATATCTGGTATGAAGAAAACCAATTTAATGGTTTTGTTAATCAAAGCTCTGTTTCAACAGGTTGGGGTCGCCATTGGTATAAAACGACCAATGCCTCTCTTTGGGGAGATATTGGCCCGGGTTATAAGCGAGACTTATTTAAAGCTACGAGCACTGAACCACAAAAATCTGCAGATACTTGGATAATTCAGCTTCAAGCATTATATATCAGAAAACTAGGCGAGCATGTAGAGTTAAAACAATATGCCAGTGCCAAACAAGCCATGGACACCAGTGAAAACAGCATATACAAAGCAGAAACAACAGTCACTACAAAGTTGATTTCGACACTACAATTAAGGTTTACCATCACTTTAAACTACAACACCAAAGTAGATAACGACAGAGAAAATTTAGATACCCAAACCGCAGTCACATTGGTTTATAGTTTTTAATAATAGCCCTTTCATTTAACAATTTATTAACTGCTGTTATAATCCCCGCGCTTTAAACTATTCAACATTGACAAGGAAAAATCATGAACCCTAAGTTTGCACTACCAGCTTTATGCTTATTGCCGCTAATATCGTATGCCGCCATAGCAGAAGACGCAGAGAAAAAACCAGAATTTACAGCCTCAGCTGAATTTGGTTTTTTAATTAAAACGGGTAATGTTAAAAGTGGCGATATTAAAGCTGGATTTAACCTTAAACACGAAAAAGATAAATGGCGCACGGCTGTTGTTTTTAACATTCTCGCTAAAAAAACAGAAGTTACGGATGATACTGGCAACAAAGAATTTAATACTACTGATAATCGGTGGGATATTTTAACGCAAACCAATTACACCATTGGTGAAGCTGATAAAAATTACCTATACGGTAACCTCGCTTACGAACAAGATAAATTCAGCGGCTTTGAATCACAAAGCTCTTTTTCAGCTGGTTGGGGTCGTCATTGGTATGAAACTACAACATCATCATTTTTTGCTGATGTTGGACCAGGTATGCAATATAACGTTACTCGTGCAACCAACGACTCAGAATCAGAAAGTGATACCAACCTTATTATTCAAGCACAAGCACTATATAAGCATAAATTCAATGAACATGTAGAGTTTAGGCAATACTTGGTGGCTAAACAAGCCACTAAATCAGGTGAAAACAGCGCTTATAAATCTGAAACATCAGTTACCGCTAAATTAATTGATGCTTTACAGTTAAAATTTGCCATTCGCCTTGATTACGACACCGAAGTAAAAGAAGGTTTTGAAAATGCTAATACTGAAACGTCAATGACCTTAATTTATAGCTTTTAAGTGAGAAGATAAAACAGCGGTGTAATACCAATCTCACAAACTAAGTGATCATTTCTACTTGTTAAAATCACCAACTACAGTGTTATTTATTTTATAATTAGAACAACTAGTTATTAAAATAAATGCCTTGTATTTGGCAATTTTTCCTACGTATGAAATAGGTCACTTAATTAATGAAATTGGTATAAACAAATAGCCAGCAGCAATCGGCTTAAATTATTAGTCCCTCTCATAAAAAAAGGCTAGCATTGTTAATAATGCTAGCCTTTTCTATTTGGTTTAAGTAGCAACAAGCTCATACCACTTGAGACTTATTTTTTAATGCCTCTATTAGTTAAACTGGTTAGAAGTGTTTTTAGCGCCGCCTGCTTTAAGTGCGTTTTCACCAGCAAAGTATTCTTTGTGGTCATCCCCCATATCAGAGCCTGACATGTTTTGATGTTTTACACAGGCAATACCTTGACGGATTTCCTCACGTTGAACATTTTTAACATAACCTAACATGCCTTGTTCACCAAAGTACTCTTTAGCTAAATTATCAACCGACAATGCCGTTGTATGATAAGTAGGAAGCGTGATTAAGTGATGGAATACATTCGCTTCACGTGCAGTATCTGCTTGGAAGGTACGTGTACGTTCATCAGCTATAGCAGAAAGTTCAGTTTCATCGTACTCAGCACTCATTAGGTTATCACGATCATAAGCAGAAACATCTTCACCTGCGTCAACCATGGCATCATAAGCTTGCTGGCGGAAGTTTAGCGTCCAGTTAAATGATGGGCTGTTGTTATAAACAAGTTTTGCATCTGGGTGCACTTTACGCACATCATTCATCATACCCGCAATTTCGTGTACTGTAGGTACTGCTGTTTCAATCCAAAGTAAATCAGCACCCGCATTAAGCGCACCAATACAATCAAATACACAACGTTCATGACCAGTACCTTGACGAAATTGATATAAACCAGAAGGTAAGCGCTTCGGACGAACCAATTTACCGTCACGATTGAAACATACATCGCCTTCAGCCATGTCAGCTACATCAATTTCTTCAACGTCTAAGTATGAATTATAAATATCACCCGCATCACCCGGCTCTTTTACAACAGCAATTTCTTTTGTCAGACCAGCGCCTTCTGAATCTGTACGCGCAACAATTAAACCATTATCAACGCCTAACTCCAAGAAAGCATGACGTAAAGCACGAATTTTTGCATGAAAATCTGCGTGAGGAACCGTTACTTTACCATCTTGATGACCACACTGTTTTTCATCAGCTACTTGGTTTTCTATTTGCAGCGCACAAGCTCCGGCTTCAATCATTTGCTTAGCCATTAAGTAAGTTGCTTCTGCGTTACCAAAACCAGCATCAATATCGGCAACAATTGGCACAACATGCGTTACATGGTTATCAATTTGATATTGAATTTCAGCCACCTTGGCTTGATCATCAGCTGCTTTTGCTGCATCTAATTCACGGAATAAACCACCTAACTCACGGGCATCAGCTTGACGAAGAAATGTATATAGCTCTTCTACTAAAGAAGCTACTGAGGTTTTCTCATGCATTGACTGATCAGGCAGTGGGCCAAACTCACTGCGAAGCGCCGCTACCATCCAGCCAGAAAGATATAAATAACGACGATCAGTTTGTCCATTAAAATGTTTTTTAATAGAGATCATTTTTTGTTGACCAACAAAGCCATGCCAACAACCTAAAGATTGAGTGTATTTAGTTTTATCTGCATCGAATGCGGCCATGTCTGCACGCATAATGTCTGCCGTATATTTGGCAATTTCTAGACCGGTTTTAAATTGGTTCTGTACTCTCATGCGGGCTACAGACTCTGGATTAATAGCATCCCATGAGCTACCTGCTTTCTCTTTAATTGCTTTAACTGCTTCTATCGCACTTTGATAATTAGACATGACATTCTCCAATAGGTTTTATTTAATATTAATCTAGCTGCTGTAATTCTGTTGCAATAAACAGGGGTGATGAAACCAACTTGGTAAGCTGTCACACCGAACAACAAAAATAATAGTCAACAAAGTGATATTTATAAAATATATAATTATTATTGCCACCATTCACACGAGAAATACTAGAACAAAAACTCTAAAAAAGAGACAAGTAAAACCAATAAATACAATTAGTTAAAATGGAGGTCATTAATAATAGCTTAAATATTATTATAAATAGTGGATAAAAAACATTGAACAATAGCAAAATTTAGCTTATATCTATTTAAATTATGTTTTTATAGAGAGCCATTAAACTGATGAATATTTCTAAAATTGATTTAAACCTACTTATTTATTTGGATGTATTACTAAGAGAAAAAAATGTAACGCGCGCTGCCGGGCAATTAAATATTACCCAGCCAGCAATGAGTAATGGCTTAAAAAGATTACGAACCTTATTCAATGATCCTATTTTAGTACGTACTTCTGATGGCATGTCACCGACAGAAAGAGCGCGAACATTAGCACCTGCTATTAGAAAAATATTGCTAGAATTAGAAGAAACACTACAAGGTGAAGAAGAGTTTAATGAGAAAAACAGCAGCCGCGTTTTTCGTCTAATGGCCAGTGATTATGCTGCATCTACTCTGTTACCAAAACTATTGAAACTGTTGAACAAAATTGCTCCCAATGTAACCATTGATATTATGACACCTAGTGATGTTACCTTTCATGATGTTGAAGCGGGTAAGATAGATATGGCCATCAATCGCTTTGATGAGTTACCGCAATCTTTTCACCAAAAATCTGTGTGGCGCGATTCATTTTCATGTCTTTTAAGTGCTGACAACCCCGTAGTCACAAAATTTAATTTAAACTCTTATCTTGCTGCAAAGCATGTTTGGGTTTCTAAAACTGGTTTTGGTGTCGGTGTTGGTATGAACCCGAATGATGTGCAAAAGCTTGGCTGGGTTGATGAATCATTAGCAAGGCTGGGTAAAAAGCGTGATATAAAAGTGTTTACCCGAAACTACCATGTTGCTATGCAACTCGCCTTTGAAGACAACTTAATTGCCACATTGCCAACAAAAGCGGCAATGTTACATAAAAGTGATAGCAACTACATTATTGTTAAACCTCCTTTTGAAATTCCAGATATGGAATTGAAAATGATCTGGAGCCCTTTACTACATCACGATGCTAGCCACATTTGGTTTAGACAATTAGTGATTGAAGCTGCTAGACAAGTACAAATGGATGAATAATGTTTGTCTTAAGTTTGCTTAAGAGTCGATAATGAAAAATAGCATCTACACCATCTTAGCGATTATTGCCTGTTTAGCTTTAGGTAAATTGATTCATTATGCCGTTGGTGGTTTGCCCGCAAGCTTATACGGCATGATTTTTTATTGTTTGCTTTTTCAACTTAACTTTCTTAGCCCTAGCAAAGTACATCAAGCCAATCATTGGGCAGTTAAAAATATGGGGATATGTTTTATTCCTGCGGCCGTAGGGGTTATCAATCATTTTGAACTCATTAAAAGTCACGGTTTCGCCATTATTTTTATTATAGTCTGCACCACTTTTTTATTACTAACTTTTGTCGGTTTATATGCTCAGAAATACTTAACGACTCTATCAACGTCGGCTTCAACTTTGAGTAGTACTTGATATGCCAATAGCCAGTGTAACTGTAGTTGATTCAGTATTGTTAACCTTGCTAACGTTAGTGCTTTATCAAAGCGTTGCTTGGACTCAGCAAAGGTTACAATTGCTCTGGTTAAATCCTATGCTGGTAAGTCTTGGAGTTTTAATACCTTTTTTACTGATAAATGATATTAATTACGTGCATTACCGCCAATCTACCCAGTTTTTAAATGCATTATTAGAGCCGGCTATCGTTGCCTTAGGTTACCCTTTATATCAACAACTTCAGCATATAAAACGCAATTGGCAGCAGCTACTAACCCTGCTGGCACTTGGCGTAATAATTGTTGTCACCGTTAGTTTTTCTTTAACAATATGGTTAATTCATCGAGAAGAAATTGCTATTGCCCTATCACTTAAGTCAGTTACAACACCAGTTGGCATTATTTTAACCGAGCAATTGCAGGGCGACAGCTCAATAACACCTTTTGCCATTATTATTGCCGGGTTTACTGGCGGTCTATTAGGTCCTAAATGGCTTAAGTTAATTAATGTTAAAAGCGATATAGCTATAGGGCTTGCAATAGGTAGCGCTAGCCATGTAATTGGCAGTATTATTTTATCGAAAGACAAACCACGCCAAGGTGCGTATAGCTCAGTTGCATTAATTATTTGCGCAGTATTAACCGCATTTATAGTACCGCTGTTAATTCCTTTACTATCACTATTGTTGAGCTAATAGCATAATCACTTATACAGAAAAAACTAAAAAACAAAAACCATTATTCATCAAATTAATAGTAGTTATAATAACGCTAACATTGCTACTGTTCATCAATAACAATAGGATGAACAAATAGTAAAAAATTCACACAAAATGAAAACTTTCATCTACCCTTACCTATAGCAAGTAACATGCAAACGAGGACAACATGACTCAAACAATACAGTTATCCGGTTTAACAATTAACCAAGAATTATTTGACTTTATTGAACACGAAGCACTGCCCGAATCGGGGATAACGTCATCACACTTTTGGCAAAGCTTTGCTGACATCATTAATGATCTGTCTGATGACAATGCTAAGTTACTCACTACCCGCGATGATCTGCAAACCAAAATAGATCATTGGCATCAAGAAAATTTTGCCGAAAAATTCAATTTTGCTAACTACAAACAGTTTTTAACCGATATCGGCTATTTATCCCCCGTAGTAGATGACTTTGCTATTAGTACTGACAATGTTGATGCTGAGCTTGCAACCATTGCAGGCCCACAATTAGTTGTGCCAATCATGAATGCTCGTTTTGCCTTAAATGCGGTAAATGCACGTTGGGGCAGTTTATATGATGCTCTTTACGGCACCGATGCTATTAGCAGTGACGAAGGGGCAGAAAAAACCGCTGCTTATAATCCTGTACGTGGCGCAAAAGTTATTCATTATGCTAAAGATTATCTAGATCAAGCCATTCCACTCACCACAGGAAGCCATCAAGATGTTGTTGCTTATCATTTAAATGAGCAACAATTAGTCGTCAGCTTAAGTAATGGTGAGCAAAGCAGATTACAAAACGCAGCTGCTTTTATCGGTTTCACCGGCAGTATCAGCCAACCAAATACTTTAGTATTCAAACACAATGGTTTACATCTTGAGCTAGTTTTTGATGCCAACAGTGATATAGGAAAATCAGATCCTTCATCATTAAGTGATGTCATTCTTGAGTCAGCATTAACGACAATTATGGATTGTGAAGACTCTGTTGCCGCCGTTGATGGTGAAGACAAAGTAATTGCTTATCGAAATTGGTTAGGTTTAATGCAAGGAAACTTGACCGAAAAGATCAACAAAGGCGGTCAAGAATTTACCCGTAAAATGAATGCCGATCGCAACTATCAATCTTTATCAGGGGATACTGTGACGCTAAAAGGTCGCAGCTTAATGTTTGTACGTAATGTTGGCCACTTAATGACAAACAATGCCATTATAGATAACCAAGGTCGTGAAGTACCTGAAGGAATTTTAGATGCGATGATCACTTCTTTAATTGCTTTACATGACATAAAAGGTAACAGTGAGCTGAATAATAGCAGCGAAGGCTCTATTTATATTGTTAAACCAAAAATGCATGGCCCTGAAGAAGCTAAGTTTGCCGACACCCTATTCGCACGGGTTGAAGAGGCTTTATCACTGCCGCGAAATACCATAAAAATGGGCATTATGGATGAAGAAAGACGTACTAGCGTTAATCTAAAAAACTGTATTTATGCCGCCAAAGCGCGTGTGGTATTTATCAATACTGGCTTTTTAGATCGCACCGGTGATGAAATCCATACCTCTATGGCTGCAGGCCCGATGGCACGCAAAGCAGATATAAAGCTAACACCTTGGATTGGCGCTTATGAGAATAATAATGTCGATATAGGTTTAGCTTGTGGTTTTAGTCAAAAAGCACAAATAGGTAAAGGTATGTGGCCAATACCGGATCAAATGGCTAACATGATCGCCACTAAAATTAACCATGTAGAAGCCGGTGCAAACACCGCTTGGGTGCCCTCACCTACTGCGGCCACGCTACACGCATTGCACTATCATCGCATTGATGTTTTTGCACTGCAGCAAGAATTAATGCAACGTGAAAGTGCCAGTTTAGATGACATTTTAACTATACCATTAGCGACTGATACTAATTGGAGTGAAGCTGAAATTACTGAAGAGTTAGACAATAATGCCCAAGGTATTTTAGGCTATGTGGTTCGTTGGATTGACCAAGGCATTGGTTGTTCAAAAGTGCCTGATATCAACGATGTTGGTTTAATGGAAGATAGAGCAACCTTACGTATTTCTAGTCAACATATTGCCAACTGGTTGCACCATAACATTTGTACGCAAGCGCAAGTGCAAGCAAGCTTAGAGAAAATGGCGAAAATTGTTGATGAGCAAAATGCACATGATCCTAGCTATCAAGCCATGAGTGATGATTTTGCTAACAGTATTGCTTTTAAAGCCGCAGCTGCGCTCATTTTTTGTGGTGCAAAACAACCCAGCGGTTATACCGAGCCACTTTTACACCAATTTAGGTTAGATAAAAAAGCCAATAGATAAATTAAAGCAACAGAAAATCAACATAATAGCCAGTAACTGAATCACTGGCTTTTTTTTTGAAATTTTCTTCTTACTGGTACGTTCTTATTATAAACGGCATCAATTGTAACCAAATTTTTGCTGAATTAATTTTATTGAATTTACATTGCGCGTTATTTATCGCAGTAATAAAACACCCTGTCGCATTACAGTAGCATTTACATTTGTAAGAAATTATAGTGAAAATGTAAGTAAAGAATACATTAACAGTTAAACTTTGAATTAAATAAAAGTATACAAGGGAGTTGAAATGAAAAAATTAATGTCACTACTATTAATTACCTCAATCACAGTTATTTCATGGTCAAGTTTTGCAAAAAACTCCCCGATTAAGGTTAACGCCATTTATTTTCAACCACCATTAACTGCAAATTCAATGGTAACAACCCCACTTTTTCCTGCAGAATATATTAATGAAAATTTTCAAATTTCATCAAGCAAATCTATCAACAAAAGCAATACTTTTTTTGAATTAGCAATTATGTTTAATGAAAAGCTACAACAGTTTATCGCTTTTTTTGAAAATTTAGATGATGTTATCAGTGGTGATACAGGAGAATTTGCTAGTAATAATTTTACAAATACCCCCTCATCACAAAGCACTCAATCCACAAGTATAAAATGCACTTCAAAAAAATGATTTTATCAGTTTTTATTGTAAGCACCTATCTACGTTACAATAAAGGTTAAATTTCGCATTTAAAATTGATATAGTTCTGTTGAAGATAACAATTTTTCAGCTGATATCTCATCCATAACACAAGCATTAATATTACGCTTGGTTAGCACTAATATTTTATCTTGATAGCTTCTGCCAACTCTGTTTCCCGCTGATTTAAGCACTATATTAACATGTTCACCTTTAGGTAGCGCTTTTAAGCTATTACCATAAGTACACAATGTTTCTACCAAAGACATACTGAGCTTTTGATAGTATTGCTTACGTTTAGCGAGCTTTTTCTCTTTGCTAACTTTTTGTTGCTGTTGCATTTTTTGTGATTTTTCAGCTAAAACTGCCTGAGTTTTTTCTAATTCAGCTTTCTGTTTATTTATTGCTTCTTTTTGCTCAGCCAACGCTTTTTTCTCATTTTTATTCACTGCACGCATTTGATATTCTAAATCTCGTTTTTCTCGCTCTAACTCTCGCTTTGCTCGTTCTAAATCTCGTACATCAGATGCTAACCTACGTTGGTGCTCACTAAACTCACGAGCCCTCTCTCTTTGCTGTTCACTTGCTGAGCGCATTTTTTCAGCCATTTTATTACTGTTTTCACTGGCGTCAAAGAATGAAAAATCAATTTCATCAACCAAAGGCACTGATGGAAGAACTCTGTCTGAAAAAGAAAAACTAAAACTACGATTATTCCAATCAAACCCACTCGAAGATTTAACGGTAAAAACAGCCCCCTGTCCAGCTAAATACAAAGCACTTATCTTAGTGTTTTTCAATGCGTTGTCGCTTTGTGCTTGCAATGATGAAGTGAAAATATCATTCATGATGGTTAACTGTTTAGACAATTTTTCATAAGGCTGAAGTACTGCTGCTACTGCTCCAACACTAAGAGTCGCTCCGCACAGAGCACCTAGACAAAGTAATCTATGGACGCTTCGTCTATATTTTGGGTTAGTACTATTTATTTTCATTGGCTTACTCATATACTTGCTCCTAGAAATTCTAATGAATTCATTACTTGTTACTGTTGTCTCTACTATTCAAACTTGAATTGCTATAGTTAGCTTTTCTAAAGTCAATCGCTTGCTCTAATTGTTGGAATCTAATTTTTTGCTCTAATTGTTCATCTTTTCTTTGCGCACTGATGAAGCTAATGAAATCAGCCATGTCTTCTTGTCGCTCATTGCGTGCTGACGAAATCACATAACCAGCCAGTTGTAGATTACTTTTTTCTTGTCGCTCACTTAACTCAACCTTATAGTTGGCTAATATCACTTGCTGCTCCTTAGCAAACTCTCTTAATTTTCGATTAACTTCAATATCGAGTTGTTGCGCAACTTGTTCTTTAACTAACGCGGCAATAGCTTGTTGATCAAAGATTTCACCTTTATTGATAAAAACACTGAATAAAGCAATAACACTCAATGATGTAGCGAATGCTAAACCGCCATAACTTTGCCAGCGCCACCAAGGCGACTCTCCAAACATAGCACTGCTTCTATTCGCGTATTGTTCAAAAGCAGCGGCTCTATGCCAATTGGGCACTTGATGTTCAGTTTCTAAGCTTGCTTGGTGAGTAATGTCATCAATTAATTCGCTTTGTTGTTGTGTTGGTTTATTCTCGTCCTCTTTAAACATGATCAACCTCACTCGTATTAATATTTGTATCATGTGCTTCCGCTTCTAAAAAAAGCTTCAGCTTATCTAATGCACTGTATAGTTGAGATTTAGCTGTATTGGTTGATATGCCTAAGTGGTGAGCAATATCATCAAAAGTACACTGCTGAAAAAATTTTAACTCAACGACTAGTTTTTGTTTAATTGGCAATTTTTGTATAGTTTTCATCAACACACTCGTTTGCTGCTGAGAAAAAAGCGCTTGCTCAGGGCAATCTTTACTCTCTTCATCTGCTTGCTCAGGCGTATCATCAAGTGACTGCAATGGTTTTTTCTTACGGTAATATTCAATACAGCGATAATGCGCTATTTTAAATAACCACCCTTTAAAAGGGCTTTCTGCTCTATAGGTATGCAAATTACGAAATACAGCCATAAAAATATCTTGCATCAAATCCATCGCATCAGCTTGATTACTCACCATACGCAAAGCATAGTTATACAAGCCTTTTTCATAACGCTTCACTAAAGAAACCCAAGCTGATTTTTTACCTGCTAGTGCTTGTGAGATCAGTATCTCATCGCTTCTTTTAAACACACATATTCCTACATCCTACTTTTCTATTTATATTTGCTTTGTTATCTATAAGGTAGAGACTTTATAAAATAAAGTTTGAAATTATTAATATTTAATTCAGCATTTTTATTGCTCAAGCAAACTTGCCACTAACTCACCCAGCGCAATGAATGTTTGCTCTCGCATGCTGCTCTTACGCCAAACAATGCCAATTTCTCGGTAAACATCGCCTTGAATAACATTAATCGTTAGCTTTTCAGCTTGACCAACCCCTTTTTTAACGGCCATTTTAGGCAAAAAGGTAACCCCTTGATGAAATGCCGTCATTTGTACTAGTGTTGCTAAGCTTGAGGCTGAAAAACTATTGATACGGCTGACATCTGCTAATTGGCAAGCTGATACCGCATGTTCTGTTAGGCAG